>Ga0207884_1000057_pt1 | contig 141990 bp, 115 predicted proteins | sample MalvirmetaMSP144_FD_184236 | JGI IMG/M metagenome (GOLD analysis project Ga0207884, IMG submission 184236) | Marine viral communities from the Deep Pacific Ocean - MSP-144 (SPAdes) | ecosystem: Environmental > Aquatic > Marine > Oceanic | place: Pacific Ocean | collected 2011-07-08 | reverse complement strand
TTTTTCCCTGCTATTGGGGTGAATTTTCCAATTATTTTTTGTTGTATTGACGTCAAAAACTAACAAGCGCATGTTGTCGGACTGGTTTTCCGCTGCGCTCCAAACCAGCCGCAAATACGGGCGTTAGATTACTTTCAAGATCCAACCAAGGAATAAGAATGACAGAAGAAGTGCAACAAAACTGGATAGCAAATTTTTGGAGGAGAATCGGAGCTCTTTTTATCGACACTCTGATTCTTGGGTTAGTGGGTTTTCTATTGGGGTTAGCCCTTGAGGCTACGTTTGTTCAAATCGGTGGCTGGGGGCGATTAATAGGTTTTGGTATTGCTTTAGCCTATTTCGGGTTAATGAATAGCAAGCTGTGTAATGGACAAACTATTGGCAAAAGGCTTTTAAATCTAAGAGTCGTTGATTTAGATAACCATACAATACCCTTGATTAAGTCTGTACTTCGATACATTGTTTTGGCTGCTCCTTTTTCTTTAAATGGGGCCCAGTTTTCAAATGAAGCGTTACTTTCGTATCTAATGTACCCGCTCTCTATGATCGTTTTCGGCGGGTTATTTTCTATAATTTATTTGTACATATTTAACAGGGTAACTAGACAGTCACTCCATGACCTTGCAGCTGGCACGTTGGTGGTCAATGCCAACATTGAAAAGCAAGAGGTTGGCAAAGTCTGGAAGCCCCATCTAGTAATAGTTGCAGTATTTTTTGTCGCTGCTGCAATAGTCCCTGCCTTTACTGGGAAACTGGCACAGAATGAACTATTTAAAGACATGCTTTCGGTTCAGTCGGCTCTCTCAAATGAGCAAGAGGTAACTTATGCTACGGTTATTACCAGTACGACGACTTTCAGCTCTGTAAATGAGGGGACCAAAACAACAACATATGTAGCTGCTCAAGCCGTTCTCTCATCCAATAAAGTTAGTGATGTTGAGCTTGCTCGAAAATTGGCCGCTATTGTTATCCAAAATTACCCCGAAGCCGTGAACAAAGATGGTCTTAGAATTACTCTAACATACGGCTATGACATAGGTATCTGGTCTCAGTGGTCAAACCATACACATGATTTCAATCCTGGTGAGTTTGCAGGTGCGGAGTAAGCGTAATCTAACAAGCGGCTGTTGTCGGACGTGCCTACGCTCCGCTTCGGCACGCCGCAAAGCCGGGCGTTAATGGGCTAGTTATGAGTCGCGAAGAATGGTTTGCTCCGAAATGGAAAGCGCTAAAAATATTTGGTCTCCTTGCTCTGCTGGGTGTCGGGCTACTCGTGGCGTCAGCGCACCTTGATGGGCTGCGCCTAGAGATAGGTATAGTGTTCCTAGTGCCCTTGCTGCTCTGGTTGGTGCTCGTGCCACTGTTTCATTGGAAGGATCGTTATGTTGGTGAACATAGCAATATCTGGGGCGCCTGTGTTCTCTTGGAAACCACCGGGTGGCTAAAAATCCTATATTGGTTTCGCCATATAATTCCAGACTGGCGTCAGGCGGGTAGGTATTCAGATGTTGAGTAAGCCCATTAACAAGCGCAGGCACCGCGACGTCAACCCCGCCACTCCTTCGTCGTTTTGGGTTTGCCGCGCATGCTGCGGGCGTTAAGTGCCCATATGAGTCAGTCGGAAATGGCAATTCTAATCAGCGTCTTTTCAATGCTAATTGCGGCACTGAGTTTGGGCTGGAATATCTATCGAGACGTCGTATTGAAGCCGAAGTTATCGGTTTCTGTCGCCATCAAGACCATCGTCGGCGCGGGGATTGGTCGAAGTCCTGAAATGGTATGTGTATCGGCCACAAACTTTGGTCCTGGCTCAATAAAGCTCAACGCTATTCTACTCAAGGACTCATCTCTATTACGGAGGATTACGCGCAACGTACGCAATGCGTACATAGTGCACGACTACGAGAATCCACATACCAGTGAGTTGCCCATCAGATTGGAAGTCGGTGAATCGGCAAACTATTTCTTTAGGTATGATCAAGACTGTTTGCTCAGCGAATCCTTTACTCATGTGGGCTTGAGCGATTCTTTTTCAAGGGTCCATTGGGCATCTAAGCGTTCATTTCAAAAGCTAAGAAACCGGTGGTTGGTGGATTTTGCGCCCAGCACTTAACGAGGCCAGGCATGCCGCTTCGCTAGACGTCAAACCTACGGTTTGCCGCCCATGCTGGCGGCGTTATGGGTCATGTTAGATCACGCTCCAAATTGGAAAGTCTATTGCCTGAGTACCGTAGGCGCTTTCATGTTGCTTTTCGTTCTTTTAGCTCCAGCAGTCGCAATCTTAGAAGGAGCAACGATTCGTGAATCTTTAATCATTCCTTTGGCTGCGATCTGGATCGGTGTTCCGTTCTTGCTAACGGCATGCATCATGATGTATCCATTGTTTCGATTCATATACAACAAGAGTGGTCTGTCTCACGGTTCTCGAGTTTTTCTATCGGGCGGCCTAACTGTGGTGGTTTTCGTTCTCCTGATTACTATTTGCTTATCCATCGAGGAAGGACTCGTATGGACAATTAGGCATGTTTCTCTATATGCGCTCGCCACAGGTGCGGTATCTTGCATTTTCTATTGGTTGAGCACGCGCAATGACCCATAACAAGGCGCGCCAGAGCGGACGGCTTCGCCGCTGCGTCAGGCGTTAGGTGTCCGTATGGCAGTCGCACTGATTCTTCCAAACCCTGAGTACGAGCAAAGCTACGGCGCATACATCGTCGAACTGGGCGATGAGGAACGCTACCCGTTCCCATTGGATTTCGAGCACAACGACTTCGCGGCGCTCCTGCGTCGTCTTGATGATTTCACTAAGGGCATCAACATTCCTGAGGGATTTGTCCCGAGTTCAACGTTCTGGCTCGTTGAGGGCGGCGAGATCATCGGCGTCTCGAACCTGCGCCACTATCTGAATGAAAGAATCAGGCATTGTGGTGGCCACATAGGATTGGGCATTCGGCCGTCGTATCGAGGCAGGGGTCTAGGCAATGTCCTGATGGCCCTCACAATCCAAGAGGCGCGAAAGCGGGGGATCGGAGAGCTTCATATCCATTGCCACAAAGCCAATGAGGCGTCGACTCGAATGATCATCAGCAATGGTGGAGTGTTGGATTCGGAAGTCGAGGATGGGGAACCAGCAGAAATTTTTCGAAGATATGTGGTTGCGGCCACTTAACGACGCGTTCCAGTGGGGCGGAATCAACAATTTCTGTCATTGAACGGGGGTGGATACATCCTGGAGTAGAGTGCGCCAAAGTGCTCGCCAGGGCTCTTAAGTGGCATCGGTCGGTGCTCGTATTTCCGTCCTGGGATGCAAGCGTTGAATCCGCAGCGGAACAAGTCGAGCTACCTAACGGTAAGCGTTTCGAGTCTCGACGATCCGAATTTAGTTGTACCGCGGTACCACATCCACACAAGTCAAAGAGTGGAATGGCATAGGGTAGATGATTCGCTACCGAAATATGCTGACAGTCGGAGCAACGCATAACCAGGCCATGTTGGGCACAACGTTCAGTTGCCGCAGCTCAAGGTGCCAGTCCGCAGAATGTGGCTGGCGTAATAGTTGGGAGTCGAAATGATCCGAGGGAGTTGTCATTGTGGTGCCACTGGCTGGCAGTTTGAGGGTAAGCCAGATGGCGCGACTATTTGTAACTGCACGGTGTGCAGACGGTACGGTGTCTTGTGGGCCTATGATTTCGAAGATGAGGGTATCAGGGTCAGGGGGAGTACGCAGGTTTATATCCGGGGCGATTCGATCGAGTTTCACTTCTGTCCGGTATGCGGTTGCGTCGTGTGCTGGCGTGCTCAGCAAAAGGATTCGGAAGGGCGTCGCCGCATCGCGGTAAATCTACGTCTCGCCGAGCCACATGATGTGGCCGAAATTCCCATAGATCGTTTCGATGGCTTGAATGCATTTCAAGACCTGCGTCGAGACGGTCGTTGCGTGGCTGACTATTGGTTCTAGGGGGCTTGGTGCGCAACCTGCGTCGTCGGCGGCTTATCGCGCTACAGTAGCCTGTCTGATGTGGAAGATAGATGCCCGACTGAGTGGAGTTGCAGGTGAAGCGCAGGGCAACTCACCGTGTGTTTGTGCGCCGCGAACAGGTGTGCTATCCACAGGGTTCTCCCACTACCGGAGCGGTAATGCCAATGTTGAAAATCATCAGTTTCGCAGCGCTGTTGTACATGAGCTCAGCCGCTTCTGCTGACTCAGACGCGGTGAGCGAGGCTGCTGAACTGATCAGGGTAATGGGTTTGGAGCAGGGCTTTGAGCAAACCATGTCTCAGATGCTGGAGGTCCAGCTGCAACAATATCCAGCCATGGTGCCGTATAGACATGTTTTGCTTAAGTTCTACGGCGAGCACATGAGTTTCGAGGCACTGAAACCCGATATTCTGAGACTTTATGCCGAAGCCTTTACCGCCGCTGAGCTCAGGGAGATTCGTCACTTCTACCAGACGGAAGTGGGTCGGAAGGTGATTGCCACGATGCCGATGCTCATGGCACAGAGCGCGGAACTTGGATCAGCCCACCTGCAGGACAACATGGGTGAACTGTACGCAATGATCGATGAGGTCGCTGCGTCGCCGCTGCAGGAACCGCGCCCGGAGAATGATGCAGGGCGCAGGTTCCCTGGTCGTCCGCCATCTGATGTACCGTTCCCCGAAATGGCGGAAACAGACCTGTCAGAGCTCCCCCGAGAGGCGATGAGTCCCGCCGAGATTGCGGAAGTGAACAAGCGATGTGAAGGCTACCGCTATGGCATGCACGGGTATCCCGATGACCGGGCGCTCGCCGTCAAATGGTGCACCCAGTCAGCAGAACTGGACAACCCCTATGGGCAATCGATACTAGGCGCCCTGTATTACAACGGGGCTGGCGTGCCGCAGAGTTATCGCGATGCCTTGTACTGGTTTACCCTGGCGGCCAATCGAGGGATGCCCTACGCCTCGTTCGTTCTGTTCCAAATGTACCAGCGTGGTCAAGGGACGGAAATCGACCAAGACACGGCGTTTATGTACCTTTCAAGGTCGGCCGAGCTCGGCGGTGAAGAGGCAAAAAATGTTTTCGCCGGGCTCAAGGCCCAGGTCCAAGTTCCTGATCCCTCGGAGGACGAAATACAGAAGCTTCTGGACACTCAGGGTGTGGCGAAATTTGCCCCCACGTATCCGCTCGCGGCGCAGGCCTTCGGCATTGAAGGCTATGTGATCGTGGCGTACTGTATTGGCGTCGACGGGCGTCCAACAAATGTTCGAGTGATTGAGTCTGTCCCCCAAGGGCTTTTCGATGAAGCGTCCATCGCGGCCACGGAAAACTTTCACTATGCACCGACACTGGAAGATGGTGTAGCGGTTGAAAGGCATGGGGTTCAGAACAAGTTCACATTCAAATTGGACCCCCCCGCTGATTAGGTGCTTTTTTGGGTGGTGCCACTGCGGCATAAGGCAATACCTTCGTGATCAATCACCTCGGTCGCCGCACCGAGGAAAAATTGCAGAAACACTTCGATGAGGCATAAGCCATGAGGGCAAGTTGCTTGTGTGGTGGCATCAGGTTCGAGATTGAGGGTGATTTCGTGTACGCCGGCTACTGCCACTGCAGTGAATGCCAGAAGTTTTCCGGCTCGGCGAACTCGGTATTCGGCGGCTTGAAAAAAGAGCAGCTAACCGTTGTGCAGGGTAGGGAGTTGATGAGTTACTACGTCAAGTATCCCGGTTCCCACGTCGCCTTCTGCAGCCGTTGCGGTTCCTGCCTGTTGAACGAAAAAGTCGACTGGGATACCACCAATATTCGCCTGGGCCTGCTGGATGACGTGCCGACGCAGGAGCCGGACTTTCATGTGTATGTCGCATCCAAGGCGCCCTGGCATCATTGGCAGGATGATTTGCCAAAGTACGATGAGCTGCCCGAGTAAGGCCGAGTAGACAACCAACCATCGTTAGTCCAGGCAGCCTGTATGGCAAAATACCGACAGAGGAATGATGTGGCATCACCAACGAGTGCGCTCGCGGTTGTTCAGGGGTCGCATTGCCATCTGGAGGGGACCCTCCAAGCGGTTCAGGCGGCTACTACAGAGATGCACCGCCTGGGTATAGCGCAATGGGATGACGAATACCCGAGCAGGGAAGTCCTTGCCGCCGCGGTGGAAAACGGCTCCCTGTTTCTGTGTGTGCAGGAGGGTACCGTGGTCGTGGGGGCTGGTCTGGATGCTGTGCAGCCACCGGAGTACGCGTCGTGCAATTGGCGTCATGGCGGGGCCGCCCTGGTGGTGCACCATCTGGTTGTGCATCCGGACTATTGGCGAATGGGTTATGCCGGGCGTTTCATGGAGTTTGCCGAGCGCTACGCCAGCTCCCTTAAGCACGATGCTATGCGCCTGGATGCCTACTCAGCCAATACGGCTGCACTCTCACTGTATCGCTCGCGCGGCTATCGGGAGGCGGGTGAAGTGGTGTTCCCGCGGAGAAGTCGTCCTTTTATCTGTTTCGAAAAGACGCTGGTTCACAGTGAGCGCGAGGGATAGTCATGCAGATCAGGGAAGACGACCTCACCGCCAGTGACGTGATCGCACTGCTGCAGGAGCATCTGCGCAACATGCACGAATGGTCCCCGCCAGAGAGCGTGCATGCGCTGGACCTGGAGCGGCTGAAGCAGCCAGAGATCACGTTCTGGACGGCCTGGGAGAACGGGCTCTTGATGGGTTGTGGGGCGTTGAAGGAAATCGATCTCACGCACGGAGAGATCAAATCGATGCGAACGCCCTCGGCGAGGCGCAGGCGCGGTGCCGGGCGTGTGCTGCTGCAACACATCATCGCCGTTGCGCGACAGAGGGGCTATCGCCTGCTCAGTCTGGAGACCGGCAGTCAGCCCGGTTTCGAGCCCGCGAGAAAACTCTATGAGAGCCATGGGTTCATCTACAGTGGCCCCTTTGCGGGATATGAGGATGACCCCCACAGCCAGTTCATGCAGCTCAGGCTATGAGCGGCTTGGTAAAGAGCCTGTCTGGCGCTGTCATGCACGCAGGTCTTCCAGCGTCCGGCCCACGCGTTTCACGTCCTGCTCGTGGGCCTCATCGCGCCATGTTTCCGCCAACGCAGCAGCGTACCATGCCTGCATGCCGGGCAGGGCCAATACGCGTTTGACGTAGTCGTTGCAGGCCGTGGACAGCGACAATCGGTATGTTTGCAGTCGGAAAACCACGGGCGCGTAGAACGCATCGACTGCAGAAAAAGCGGATCCGGCGAGAAACGGGCCGCCGAAGCGCTCAAGCCCCTCCATCCACAGCGAGTCAATGCGCTCAAGGTCGCGTTGCAGGGGGGCGGGTACGTCATGTAATTGCACGCGGATGCCACAGTTCATGCTGCACACATCGCGCAGAGCGTGGAATCCTGAATGCATTTCCGCGGCAGCGCAGCGTGCCCAGGCGCGGGCAATCCCATCGGCGGGCCATACGGCAGGCACCTGTTCCGCGAGGTACTCGGTGATCGCCAGCGAGTCCCATACGACGGTGTCGCCGTCATGCAGGCAGGGCACCTTGGCGGTGGGGGAAAAGCTGGCAAATGCGTTGTCCGCGCCGCCGCTGCCAAAGGGCACCAGGCGTTCCCGGAAAGGAATGTCCAGTGCGCGCAACAGCAGCCAGGGCCGCAGCGACCAGGAGGAGTAGTTCTTGTTGGCGATGTACAGTTGCAGCGTGGTTTTAGGCATTAGTGCACCTCGGTCAGGGCCCTCAGCAGCGTTTCCACCACTCTGCTGGGCGGCGGCGACTGGCGCAGTATAGCGCTGAACTGGCAGATGTACTGGAAGCGGTCGGTCGCCAGTGCGCGCATGCGCCGTGCGCGCACGAAGGTCTCGGCATAGTGCTGTGGGAGGTAGCCGAGATATCTGCCTGAGAGTATCAGGTGGGCCACGGCTTCCTGGTCCCAGGCAGTGGCGTCGCGCTGTTGACCTCGCTGGCGCGTCACCTCCATATTGGGCGAGTGATAGCCAATTCCCACGTATTTGCTGGAGAGGATCTCGCTGTCTGCGAGCTCTTTGCCCGCGCGCCCGAACAGCGGGTGGCCTGCTCCGCAGTACAGGTACATCTGTTCATTGAATAGTGTGTGGTAGATGAGGCTGCTGGAGGGGCGATGGTCGGGAATGATACCCAGATGAAAGCGGCCCTCAATGACGCCTCGCTCAATGGCGTTGATTGGCTCTACGTGCACTTGCAGGTGGACACCGGGAGCTCGCTCGTCGAACAAGGCGAATGCGCGGTCGATGTGACAGGCGGGGTTGGAAGCGGTTTTGTCGAAAATGGCGACAGCAAGTGAGCCGGTCAGGCGCTGGTTAATGTCATTGACGTCGTGCTGGTAGTCTTCGAGAGCCGCGACCACCTTCTCTGCTGCCTGGTGGAATTGGGCGCCTTCATCTGTCAGGGCGAAACCGCCGCGTCCGCGGCGACAAAGCGTAAACCCCAACCGTGCCTCCAGGTCCTTGATATGTCGCGAGATGGTAGAGCGGTTGATGTTCAGCTCCAGTTCCGCGGCCGCGAAGCCGCCGCAGGCGACCACGGCGCGAAACACCCGCAGCAGGCGTAGATCGTTGTCGGTGACGGTGCCCAGCAGGGCCTTGCGTGACACGGTGAAACCCCCTCTGTGAGCTGTCTGTAAAGTTTCATCATAATGAATCTCAAAAGCGATAGATAATGATTTATGCATCTGTCACGAGGGCCTAGAATGCCTGCAAATCACTTGGGGACCTTACACCATGACCGCCATGCCCGACCGTCACAGACTCACCCGCGAGCAGTTGGAAGCGCACTGGATGCCCTACACAGGGAATCGCCAGTTCAAGCGCGACCCGCGCATGATCGTGGCGGCAGAAGGTGTCCACTTTATCGATGACAACGGTCGGCGGGTACTTGATGGGCTGTCCGGTTTGTGGTGCAGCGGGGCAGGGCACAACCGTCCAGAAATCGCTGAGGCCGTGCAGCGCCAACTGCTCACTCTGGACTACGCACCTGCCTTTCAGTACGGGCACCCCGGAGCCTTCGAATTGGCCAACCGCGTTAAAGCCCTCACGCCCCCGGGGCTGGACTATGTGTTTTTCACCAACTCCGGCTCGGAAGCCGCCGACACGGCGCTGAAAATGGCCCGCGCCTACTGGCGGTTGAAAGGGCAGCCCGCGAAGACCCGGCTGATCGGGCGCGCCAAGGGTTACCACGGGGTCAACTTTGGCGGCATCTCGGTGGGAGGCATCGGGCCCAACCGCAAACTGTTTGGCCCTGCTGTGGAAGCGGACCACCTGGCACATACCCTGTCGCCGGATACGCTGTTCAGCCGCGGTATGCCGGCGCAGGGCGCCGCGCGTGCGGACGAGCTGCTGGAGCTGATTGCCCTGCATGACGCCAGCAATATCGCGGCTGTGATTGTCGAACCGATGGCCGGTTCTGCCGGGGTGATTCCGCCACCGGTGGGCTACCTGCAGCGACTGCGCGAGCTGTGCACCGCACATGATATCCTGCTGATTTTTGATGAGGTGATTACCGGTTTCGGCCGCTGTGGCGCAATGACCGGTGCCGACGCCTTTGGTGTCGTCCCCGACATCATGAACGTGGCCAAGCAGCTCACCAATGGCGCCATTCCCATGGGGGCGGTGATTGCCAAAGCCGAAATCTACGACACCTTCATGGCGCAGGGCGGGCCGGATTACATGCTCGAATTCCCCCACGGTTACACCTACTCGGGCCACCCGGTGGCCTGTGCCGCCGGGCTGGCTGCCCTGGATATCCTGGAGCGTGAGCAGCTGCCGCAGCGTGTGGCGCGCATGGCGCCATACTTCGAGGCTGCCCTGCACCAGCTGCAGGGTGCTCCCCATGTCGTGGATATTCGCAACTATGGCTTTGCCGGTGCGCTGCAACTGGCGCATTACCCCGGTGAACCGGCGCGGCGCCCCTTCGAGGTGGCCATGCGCATGTGGGAAAAAGGGTTTTATGTGCGCTACGGGGCCGACACCGTGCAATTGGGTCTGCCCTTTGTGATTGAAGAGGCCCAGATCGATAGCTTGCTGGAAGCGCTGGGCGACACCCTGCGCGAGCTGGCCTAGCGCGCACCGCGCATTTGCCTGCTGTGCCGGACCTCAACCTGTGGCAACTTACCCTGACCGCAGCGGCCGTGAGCCTGCCCACCTTTGGCTGGGTGATGCTGGGCCTGGTGCTGCGCTTGCTGGGCTGGCTGCAGCCGCGCCATGTGCAGGCCATCTCGAAGTTCGCTTTCAACGCGGCGCTCCCCTTGCTGCTGTTTATCAGCGCCGCCGGGGTGGATTTTGCCGCCATGGGCGGCGCCAATTACCTGCTCGCGGGGGTGCTGGCAACGGTGCTCACCCTGTGCCTCAGCTGGATCTATGCACGCTGGCGGGGCTTTGCGCCGCCAACGCTGGGCGTGTTTGTGCAGGCCGGCTTTCGTTCCAACCTCGCGATACTTGGCTTCGCCCTCTGCCATGCAGCCTACGGCGATCAGGGGCTAAGCCTTGCGGCATTGCCGGTCGCGGTGATGACGGCGCTCTATAACGCGCTTGCGGTTTGGGTACTGCAGGTGACGCACGGAGGCAGCCGCTCTCTTGGTGGGCTGCTGGTTGGACTGGTGCGCAACCCGCTGCTGCTGGGTATTGGCGCAGGCATGTTATATGCAGTATCCGGCATACCACTGCCGGGTTTTACGCCCGTTGTCAGTCAGCTGTTGTCGCAGGGTTTCCTGCCGCTGGTGCTGGTGAGCATCGGCGCTGCCATGCGCCTCTCGTTGCTGCGCAGTGCCGGTTCGGTCACCTGGGAAGCAGCGGGCTGGCGTTTGCTTGTGGGGCCCACCCTTGGTGTGCTGTTGGCGCTGCTGCTGGGTGTGGCGCCCATGCAGTTGGGCGTGCTTTTTCTGCTGCTGAGTTCGCCGGTGGCCGCGGCGAGTTTTGTGATGGTGGTAGCGGCGCGGGGCGATGGCACCCTGGCATCCAATATGATTGTGCTCACAACGCTGCTGTCCATTCTCACCGTAACCGCCGGTTTTGCCCTGCTGGTGGTGCTCGGCCTGGCAGCGGTTCCGCTCTGACCTGTGCCACGGGTGTGGGTATAATCCGGGTTTTTGCCTGGGGGAGAAACCGTGACAACTGCGACAAGGCCACTGGAAGGGCTGCGGGTAATAGAACTGGGTCAGCTGCTGGCGGGGCCCTTTGCCTGCACAATACTCGGGTATTTTGGTGCCGAAGTGATCAAGGTGGAGGCGCCCGGTGGCGACCCCATACGCGGCTGGCGGGTGGTGCAGGACGGCACCTCACTCTGGTACCGCAGCCTGGGCCGCAACAAGAAAAGCGTTACGCTCGACCTGAAGAGTGAGCGCGGTCGGGAGCTGGTCCTGCAGCTGCTGGACACCGCCGATGTGCTGGTGGAGAACTTCCGCCCGGGAGCGATGGAGGCGTGGGGGCTTGGCCCCGAGGTAGTGAAGGCGCGTAACCCAGGGCTGGTGTACGCCAGGATTTCAGGCTACGGACAGACCGGGCCCTACGCCAGCAAGCCCGGATACGCATCGGTGACTGAGGGCTTTGGCGGCTTTCGCTACATCAACGGTGAGCCAGGCAAGGCGCCAGTGCGACCCAACATCAGCCTGGGTGACACCGTCGCAGCACTGCATGCGGCACTGGGTATCACCCTAGCGCTGCTGCAACGCGTTAAGCCGGGCGGCGAAGGGCAGGTGGTGGACGTGGCGCTGTACGAGTCGATTTTCAACCTGCTGGAAGGCATGGTGCCCGAGTACGACGGCGCCGGCGTGGTGCGCGAGCCCTCGGGCACCACGGTGACGGGTATCGTACCCACAAACACCTACCGCTGTGACGACGGCAAGTACGTGGTTATCGGCGGCAACGGCGACTCCATCTTCAAGCGCCTGATGACGGTAGCGGGGCGATCCGATATGGCGGCGGACCCGGCGCTCGCGGACAATGCCGGCCGGGTGCTTCACGAGGCGGAGATCGACAAGGCGCTGGGGCTCTGGTGCGGCCAGCATTCCTCGACCCATGTGATCAATGTGCTGGAGGAGGCCCGCGTGCCGGTGGGCCCGATCTACTCCGTTGCGGACATGCTCAACGACCCCCAGTATCAGGCGCGTGGGCTGTTTGAGCAGGTGGAGATTGACGGCAAACCACTGAAAATTCCCGCCATCCTGCCGCGCCTCGCCGGGACGCCCGGACGCACGGAATGGCCCGGCGGCGATCTTGGCAGCCACAACCGGGATGTCCTGCAGGGGTTGCTGGGCCTGGACGACGACGAGCTGGCGCAGCTTGCCGCGGATGGGGTGATTGCCCCGGGCTGAGCAGTGCGGCCTAGCCGGTCTTGTCCAGAACTGCGTGAGTCGGGTTGCTGAACACGAGGCTGCCGTCATCCAGCGGTGCCGTCGGCAGGGTTTTGCGGTCCCTGCGATAGTCCTGGGAATTGCGCCAGGGGTCGCGGTCCCCCTGTTTGGGAAGCCGGTGCAGCGCGCGCTGTATGTAGCCCGCACTGAAATCATCTAACCAGGGGCGCGCCGGCATGTCCTTGTCGGTGGGTCGCAATGTGGGCGTGACCTGCGCGACACCGCAGCGGGCCATGTGGTTCAGCAGACGGCCGACAAAGCGGGCGGTGAGGTCGGCGCGCAAGGTCCAGGAGGCGTTGATGTAGCCGTAGGTGTTGGCCATGTTCGGCACCCCGGAAAACAGCATGCCGCGCCAGGTCCAGCACGAGCCGAAGTCTACCGCTTCGCCATCCACCTCGAAGCCGATGCCGCCCATCACTACCAGCTGCAGCCCCGTGGCGGTCACGATGATATCGGCCTCCAGCGTTTCACCGGACTGCAGGCGAATGCCGGTTTCCGTAAAGCTGTCGATGTGGTCGGTCACGATGTCCGCCCGGTCGCTGCGCAGGGCGGCATACAGGTCGCCATCGGGCACCAGGCAGAGGCGCTGGTCCCAGGGGTTGTAGGCGGGCGTGAAGTGTTTCTCAATGTCGAAGTCCGGCCCCAGCGACTTGCGCAGCATTTTCAATAGCTGTGCCTTTACCTGCTCCGGCTGGGTGCGGCTCTTCCTGTACACCCACTGCTGCAGCGTGGTGTTTTTCCAGCGTGTGATGGCATAGGCCCAGCGCTCGGGCAGGCAGCGCCGCAGCAGGTTGGCCAGCTTGTCGCGATTGGGTCGCGATATGACGTAGGTCGGCGAACGCTGCAACATGGTGACGTGGGCCGCGTCACGGGCCAGTGCCGGCACCAGGGTCATGGCGGTCGCGCCAGAGCCGATGATCACCACGCGTTTGTTCCGGTAGTCGAGCTCCTGTGGCCAGTGCTGGGGGTGCACCAGGGTGCCGCGGAAGCGATCCTGTCCAGCGAACGCCGGTGCATGTCCCTGGGCGTAGTCGAAGTAGCCCGAGCAGAGCAGCAGGAACTGGCAGCTGAAGCACTCTTCGCTGACCGCGCCCTGTTCATCCGTGACAGCGACGTCCAGTGTCCAGCGCGCTGTGTCACTGCTGAAGCGGGCCCGCAGTACCTTGTGTTGAAAGCGGATGCGTTCGCGCACGCCGTATTCGTCCGCCGCGCTGTTGATGTACTCGAGAATCGACGCGCCGTCGGCAATGGCGCGTTCGTGTATCCAGGGTTTGAAATCGTAGCCCAGTGTATGCATGTCGCTGTCGGAACGAATCCCGGGATAGCGAAACAGGTCCCAGGTGCCACCCACCCGCGGCCGGGTCTCCAGCAGCATGACACGCTGGTCCGGGCACAGGGTTTGCAGGTGTACTGCGGCGCCGATGCCGGACAGCCCGGCGCCGACGATGATCACATCGGCGCTGTGCCCGCTGTTCGGTGCTCGCATTGGCGCTCAGCCCCGACCGAGTATCGAGCGCGCCACCAGCTCTCGCATGATTTCCGATGAGCCGCCATAGATGCGCTGGATGCGGGCGTCCGTGTAGAAGCGGGAAATCGGGTATTCCACCGTATATCCGTAGCCGCCGAACAGCTGCAGGCACTCGTCGATGGTGTCGCACTGCATTTCGCAGGAGGCGAGCTTCAGCATGGCCGCCTTGTCGGCGGTCAGCTCACCGCGGCTGTATTCGTCGGCACACTGCTCGTACAACGCGCGGTTGAGGGCGATCTGCGTGCGCACATCCGCCAGCTTGAAACGGGTATTCTGAAAGCTGCCGATGGCCTGGCCGAAGGCCTTGCGCTCCAGCACATAGTCCACGGTCAGTGCGAGTGCGCCCTCGGCGGCGGCCACGGCCTGCGCCGCAATCCCCAGGCGCTCCCGGGGCAGCTCCTCCATCATGATCACGAACCCCTTGTTTTCCTCGCCGAGCAGTGCATTGGCGGGCAGGCGCATGTCCTGGAAGAAGAGCAGGGCGGTGTCGGATGCGTGCTGGCCGATTTTCTCGATTTTTTTGCCGCGCTCAAAGCCGGGCAGGGTGGTGTCGACAAGGAACAGGGAGGTACCCTTGGCTCCCTTGCCGGGGTCGGTAATGGCGGCGACGATAACCAGGTCGGCGTGCATGCCGTTGGTGATAAAGATCTTGGAACCATTCAGGATCCACTCGTCGCCGTCACGCACGGCATTGGTGCGTATGCCCTGCACATCGGAGCCGGCGCCCGGCTCGGTCATGGCCAGCGCGCCCACGGCGTCACCGCTGACCATTTTCGGCAACCAGTGCTGCTTCTGCGCTTCGGTCCCGTGGCGGGCCAGGTAGGGGGCGACGATATTCGAGTGGATGCCGAAGCCGGAGGCGAAGCCACCGAAGCCCATCCGCGACAGCTCTTCAATCAGCATCAGGGTGACGTGGGGCGTGGTGCCGGCGCCGCCGTAGGCTTCGTCCATGTCCGCGCAGAGCAGGCCAGCTGCACCCAGTGTGCGCCACAGTTCGCGCGGCACCATGTGATCCTGTTCCCACTGTTCATAGTAGGGCGTGATTTCCTGTTCAAACGCACGTCTGGCCATATCGCGGAACAGTGTCAGTTCGTCACTCTGCATGATCGTTTCTCCAAATCGAGGGTGGCGCAATGATAACCTCATGGGGTAGTGGCCGACCACTCATCGGGTGCTACACTACGCCGCAACGATAATCAGCAATGGAGAGTACCGATGCGCGAATACCTGCAGTTCTATATCAACGGTGAGTGGGTCGACCCCGTTACCCCCAAGGTGCACGACGTGATCAACCCCGCCGATGAGTCGGTCTGTGCCCACATTTCCCTGGGTAGTGAAGCCGATGTGGACCGCGCCGTGGCGGCCGCTCGCAAGGCGTTCGACACCTGGGGCTACAGCAGTCGTGAGGAACGGATTGCGGTGCTTGAGTCCTGCGTTGCCACGTACGAAAAGTACTACAACGACATGGCCGACGCGATTCGTGAGGAAATGGGTGCGCCGAAGTCCCTGGCTGTTTCTGCACAGGCGCATGCCGGGCTGGGGCACCTGCAGGAGGCGCTGCGCGTGCTGCGCGAATTCGAATTCGAAGAAGACCTGGGTGAACACCGTCTGTTCAAGGAACCGATCGGCGTATGCGGCCTTATCACGCCGTGGAACTGGCCGGTCAACCAGATCGGCTGCAAGGTGGCGCCAGCGCTCGCCGTGGGCTGCACCATGGTCCTCAAGCCGTCTGAAGTGGCGCCGCTGTCGGGCTACCTGTTTGCGAAGATCATGCACGAGGCGGGTGTACCCGCTGGTGTGTTCAACCTGGTCAATGGCGACGGCCCTACCGTCGGCGCCGCGCTGTCCCGTCACCCTGATGTGGACATGATGTCCTTCACCGGTTCCACCCGGGCGGGCTCCCAGGTGGCGCAGAACGCCGCGCCCACGGTGAAGCGTGTCACGCAGGAACTGGGTGGCAAGTCGCCGAACATCATTCTTGACGATGCGGACCTGGAAGCCGCGGTCACCCGTGGCGTGTTGCACATGTACAACAACACGGGCCAGTCCTGCAACGCGCCATCGCGCATGCTGGTGCCGCGTGCGCGTCTGGCTGAGGCCGAAGCGATCGCCGCTGCGGTCAGCGCCAAGGTGGTTGTGGGTGATCCGGCCGATGAGGCGACCACCATGGGCCCCGTGGTGTCTGAACTGCAATTCAACAAGATCCAGGGCCTCATTGAAAAAGGCATTGCCGAGGGTGCCAAACTCGTGTGCGGGGGTCCCGGGCGCCCCGAGGGCATCGACAAGGGCTACTTCGTACGCCCCACGGTCTTTTCTGAGGCCAATAACGAAATGACCATCGCCCGCGAAGAGATCTTTGGCCCGGTACTGGTCATGATTCCCTATGACACTGAAGAGGAAGCCATCGCCATTGCCAACGACACCCCCTACGGTCTCGCAGGCTACGTGCAGAGCGGCGATATTGCCCACGCGCGCCGGGTCGCCTCGCGCATCCGTGCTGGCAACGTGCACATCAACGGTGCCAGCGGCGGCTACAACGTGCCGTTTGGCGGTTACAAACAGTCTGGCAACGGTCGCGAGTGGGGCGCCCACGGCTTTACCGATTTCCTTGAAATCAAGGCGGTAGAGGGCTTCGGCGGCTGAGATGTCGGCGTTCATTCTGGCCATAGACCAGGGGACGACTGGCACCACGGTCGCGCTGATGGACGCCTCGGGGCGCCTGCGCACCAGCGTCAACATCGAGTTCCCCCAGCACTACCCGAAACCGGGCTGGGTGGAACACGATGCCGCGGACATCTGGTCCTCGGTGCAGCGCGGTATTCGCAGTGTGCTGCGCAAGCGCGTCTGCAAACCGTCGGACATCGCCGGCATTGGCATCACGAACCAGCGCGAAACCTCACTGCTGTGGGACCGCAGTAACGGCGATGCGCTGAACCGGGCTATTGTCTGGCAGTGCCGTCGCACAACCGACTTTTGCGAAACCCTCAAGGCCGGTGGTCACGAGGCGCAGGTCAGGCGCAAGTCGGGCCTGGTGCTGGACCCGTACTTCTCCGCCAGCAAGTTCCGCTGGCTGCTGCGTAACACGCCCGGCGTGGGGCGTAAGCTGCGTGCGGGTCGGGTGGCTGCGGGTACCATCGACAGCTATCTGGTCTGGCAACTCAGCGGCGGGGCCGTGCATGCGACCGATGTGTCGAATGCGTCGCGCACGTCGCTGATGAACCTGCAGCGCCTGAGTTGGGACAAGGAACTGATGGCCCTGTTTGAGGTGCCTGAGGGCGTGCTGCCGGATATCGTACCCTCCAGTGGTATCGTTGCGCATACCCGTGGCGTACCCGGCCTGCCGGATGGCATTCCCATCGCCGGTATTGCCGGGGACCAGCAGGCAGCCCTGTTTGGCCAGGCCTGCTTCAGTGCGGGGGATGCAAAGTGCACCTTCGGCACAGGCTCTTTTATCCTGATGAATACCGGTGCCGAGCTGTTGCAATCCCGCTCCGGGCTGCTGACCACCGCAGCCTGGCAGTTGGGCAACGCGGACCCTGTCTATGCACTGGAGGGCGGCGCTTTCGTGTGTGGCGCAGCGGTGCAGTGGCTGCGCGACGGACTGTCGCTGATCCGGCGTTCCGCAGAGGTGGAGGCACTGGCCGCCTCGGTTCCCGACAGTGGCGGCGTGGAATTCGTGCCTGCCCTGACCGGTCTCGGTGCACCACACTGGGCGCCTGACGCACGCGGTGTGCTGACAGGATTGACCCGCGGCACAGGCCGTGGGCACATCGCCCGGGCCACGCTGGACGCCATGGCGCTGCAGAATGCCGATATCCTGCTCGCCATGGAGCGCGACCTTGGCAGGCGCATGCGTCCCCTGCGGGTGGATGGCGGGGCGGCGGCCAACAACCTGCTCATGCAGATCCAGGCGGATGTGCTGGGCCGCAAGCTGATCCGTCCCCAGGTCATTGAGACCACCGTGGCGGGTGCGTGCTATCTCGCCGGGCTGGGTGTGGGGCTGTGGTCCAGCACCGCTGACCTGCGCAAGATCTGGTCGGTAGAGCGGGAGTTCACCGTGCGTCTTTCGGCATCGGCGCGCCGTCGGCGGCATGCTTCCTGGCAGGCGGCGCTGGCCCGGGCGCTGCTGTGAGGAGGCCACGTGGCTGATATCCTCACGTTCCGCAGGCCTTCGCTGAAAGAGAAGCACAAGGGCAACACGCTGTGTCGCCACGGTCATCACAAGTGGCTGGTCGACAAGGCGAAACAGTTCGACGTCAAGCAGGGTCGCCTCGTCACTGTGTATTGCTGTGCACGCTGCGGTGAGCGTAAAGTGAAGGCCTTGTAGGCACCGGCGTGTGTTGAGGCAGGGCGTACGCCTGCCCGCCAGCCGGTTTTCACTCACCGTCAGGCATTCGGGTGACCACCATGACGCAGATGATCTATCCCACAACCAATTTGAAGGCCACTGAACAGCTGGTCATCGAGCGCGGCGAGGGCGTATACGTCTACGACAACCACGGTCGGCAATATCTCGAGGGGATGAGCGGGCTCTGGTGCACCGCCCTGGGGTACGGCAACGAGGAAGTGGTCGAGGCTGCGGCACGGCAGATGCGTACCTTGTCCTACTCACACCTGTTCGGCGGCAAGACGCACCCGGCGGCCATGCAACTCGCGGATACCCTGGCGTCCATGGTGCCGGTGAACAATGCGCGCGTATTCCTTGGCAACTCAGGCTCCGACGCCAATGACACCCTGGTCAAACTGCTGCGCTATCACTTCAACGCCATCGGTCAGCCGGAAAAGTTCAAGATCATAGCCCGTGAGCGGGCCTATCACGGTGTAACGGTGGCAGCGGCCTCGCTGACCGGGCTGCCGCCCAATCACACGCATTTCAGCCTGCCGTTTGATGCGCTGGGTGTGCTGCGCACAGGTGCGCCGCACTTCTACCGCGACGGTTTGCCCGGTGAAAGCGAGTCGCAGTTTGCCAGCCGCCGGGCCGAGGAACTCGAAGCCCTGATTCTTGCCGAGGGTCCGGAAACGATCGCGGCGTTCATCGCCGAGCCGGTCAATGGCGCCGGCGGCGTCATCGTGCCGCCCGCCGGCTATTTCGACAAAGTGCAGGCGGTGTTGCGCAAGTACGACATCCTGTTCTGGGATGACGAAGTGATTTGCGGGTTTGGCCGCACCGGTGAAGACTTTGGTGCAACCACCTACGGCATTCAGCCGCAGCTGATGTCGCTGGCCAAGGCCCTGTCGTCCGCGTACCTGCCGGTGAGTGCGGCGGTTGTCAGCGGCGACATCTACGAGTCGCTTGTGGAGCCGAGTGCGGCGGTCGGTGTATTCGGCCACGGCTACACCTACGGGGGGCATCCGGTCGCCTGTGCTGTGGCATCCAAGGTGCTGGAAATCTACGAGCGCGATCAGCTGTTTGCCAGGGCGGCTGACACCGGCCGCTACCTGCAGCAACAGCTGCAGCGGTTCGCCGATCATCCGCTGGTGGGCGAGGTGCGCGGAGTGGGCATGATAGCGGCGCTGGAACTGGTAGCAAACAGGACAACGCGCGAGGCCTTCAGCGGCAACGCGATGGGCGGCTACTGCGCCCTGCGAGCGCAGGCGCACGGCCTCATCGTACGCGCCATGGGCGGTAACAGCATAGCCCTGTGCCCGCCGCTGGTGATCACCCGGTCGCAAGTGGATGAACTGGTCAGCAAGCTCGGCAGCGCGCTGGATGACACGCTGCAGCACGCGCAGGCCGAGGGGTTGCTGCGCGGCGACTGACCACTACAGCGCCATAACCTCAGGCTATCGGCCACATGACTCCAAGTGCCTGTGCGTCTCATATTCAGTCTCTATAATCGGGAGTAAAACGGCGAGACGTTGAGGACGCACAACATGGTAACAATAACACTCAAGCGCACAGCGGGGCGTCTGCTGGCCCTGTTGCTACTCGGCTTTTCCGCAGTCGCCTCTGCCAAGGCACCCAATATCCTGGTGATTTGGGGCGACGATATCGGCATGACCAATCTCAGTGCGTACAGTGACGGGTTGATGGGCTATCGCACGCCCAACATCGACCGTATTGCGCGCGAAGGCATTCGTTTTACCGACTATTACGGTGAGCAGAGCTGTACCGCGGGTCGCTCGGCATTCATCACCGGCCAGAGCCCGATCAGAACCGGCCTTACCAAAGTGGGCATGCCCGGTGCCGATATCGGCCTGCAGCCGGAGGACGTGACACTGGCGGCGCTGCTCAAGGATCGCGGTTACGCCACCGGCCAGTTCGGCAAAAATCACCTGGGTGACAAGGATAAGTTTCTCCCCACCAACCATGGTTTTGACGAGTTTATGGGGAACCTGTATCACCTGAATGCTGAAGAAGAGCCCGAGCATCCCGATTACCCGCAGGATGCGGAGTTTCGCAAGCGCTTCACACCGCGGGGTGTGATCCACAGCCACGCCGATGGGCGCATAGAAGACAGCGGCCCATTGACGCGCAAGCGCATGGAGACTGTGGATGAGGAGTTCCTGGCGGCGGCAACGGATTTCATCGGCCGTTCCGCACGTCAGGAAAAGCCGTTTTTTGTCTGGTTCAACACGACGCGCATGCACTTCTACACGCACATTGCAGATGCCGAGCGCGGTCTTTCAGGCCAGGGCTTCTATAACGATGCCATGGTGGCACACGATGCACTGGTCGGCCGTCTGCTCAACCAGCTGGATGAACTCGGCGTGAGTGATGACACCATCGTTGTGTATTCGACCGACAATGGCCCGCATTACAACACCTGGCCGGATGGCGCTATCACACCTTTCCGCGGTGAGAAAAATACCAACTGGGAGGGCGGCTACCGTGTGCCTGCCATGGTGCGCTGGCCGGGTCGCATTCCGGCGGGCAGGGTATCCAATGAGATCATGTCCCACATGGACTGGGTGCCCACCCTGGCCGCCGCAGCGGGCGCGCCAAATGTCATTGAGGATCTGAAACGCGGGACCACCGTCAACGGGCGCAAGTACCGCGTGCATCTCGATGGTTACAATTTTTTGCCCTACCTGACGGGCGAGGTGGAGGCCGGTCCCCGCGAGAATTTCCTCTACTGGAGCGATGACGGCCAGCTCACCGGGATGCGTATTGGCGACTGGAAGGTGGTGTTCGCCGAACAGCGCGCAGCCCGCTTCGATGTCTGGCGCGATCCCTTCGTGCCACTGCGCATTCCCAAGCTGTTCAACCTGCGCCGTGATCCCTTCGAGCGTGCGGACACGGATTCCAACGCCTACAACGAGTGGTGGGGGCGCATCGCCGGGCCCTTTATATCACTGTCCAGAATGCAGCTGACCGAGTTTCTGGCCACGCTGGAGGAGTTCCCGCCGCGCCAGCGCCCCGCGTCGTTCACGGTCGACCAGGTGCTCGAGGCGGCATTCCAGGACCGCTAGGCTCACCGCGCCCCGGGCTTTTCCGGCCGGGGCGTCTGCCACCCGCCGGTTATGCGCCTGATAACAATTAGTCATTTCCGCCCTGCCGGGTGGGCCGGTATGGTTCCCGCAAATTCCTACAATAACGGAGACACGCATGTTTGCCCGATTCGACAAGACGATGAAAATACTGCCTTTGGCGGTCGCCTGTGCCTGTGCGGCCAATGCTGCATCGGCGCAGATGCTGGAAGAGGTCGTGGTGACCGCGCAGAAGCGAAGCCAGAGCCTGCAGGATGTGCCGATATCCATCAACGCAGTATCCGGTGAAAAACTCAAGGAGGCGGGCATCACGCGTATCGCCGATCTGCAGGTGTATGTGCCGAACCTCACCATGAGTGAGGCGGCGATCGGTTCCAACATCTATATCCGCGGCGTCGGGTCACAGGTCAACCAGGGTTTCGAGCAGTCGGTGGGAACCTATGTTGATGGCATCTATTTTGGCCGCCCGCGCCAGTTGCGTGCGCCGTTCTTTGACCTCGAGCGTATCGAGGTACTGCGCGGCCCGCAGAGTATTCTGTTCGGCAAGAACTCGATCGCAGGCGCCCTCAACCTTGTCTCTGCAAAACCCACCGAAGAGTTCGAGGGCAGTGTTTCCGCGCTCCTGGAGCCGGACCATGGTGAACTGGAAACCAGCCTGGTACTTTCCGGGCCGCTGAGTGACACCCTGTCGGGCCGCCTGGCCTTGCGCTACCGGGAAATGGACGGCTTCATCGACAACGTCGCAAAAGACATTGATGAAATGGAGACCGAGGAAACCGTGGTGCGGGGCGCGCTGCGCTGGGATGCCTCCGACAACCTGCAGGTCGACCTGAAACTGGAGACGGGTGAATTCAACTCTGTGGGCCGCAACTCGATTATTATCGGCAACCCTGCGCCGGGTGGGGCGACCCCGGTAGTGGGTGACTTCACACGCAAGGCCGCGCTGGACCCGGAATTCAGTGACAACAATTACGACAATGCGACACTCACGCTCAACTACCAGATGGGCGAGTATGAGCTGGTGTCGATCACCGGCTGGTCTGCCTACGACTACACCGAAGAAGTCGACACCGACTTTGGTGTGGGCAGCACAGTGCAGTCCCCCGCCGCCGAGGATTTCGAGCAACTGAGCCAGGAACTGCGTCTGGTGTCGCCGCAGGGAGAAACCTTCGAGCACATCGTCGGCGTGTTCTATCAGGCCTCGGAAATCGATTACGCGGAACCTGCCCGGATTACCCTGCCGGCAGTTGCCGTGGAGATCGATCGTGAATACTTCTCCGACAGCGATCTGTGGGCGGTGTTTGGTCAATCCACCTGGAACATCTCGGACACCTTCCGCGCGACACTGGGTTTGCGCTACACGGTTGAAGACAAGGACGGTGGACGTCGCCTGGCTCTGCGCAATCCCGATGGCAGCATTTTCAACCCTCTGGGTTTGCCCGAGTTTGCGGAGTTGGGCATGCCACTGCCGCCCCTCGGTATCACCCCGCATGACCTGAAGGGGGACCGCGACGAAGAAGTGGTCACGCCCATGGTTAACCTGCAGTGGGATGTGTCTGGCGACGCGATGTTATACGCCAGTGTGTCGACCGGTTACAAGGCTGGCGGATTTGATGCGCGCAGCAACCGCGCCACCCTGCCTGCGGGCGGCCCGGCGCTGGAGTTCGAGGAAGAGGAAGCCTTGTCCATGGAACTCGGGGCGAAGCTCGGGTTGATGGACGGCGCGGCGGAATTGAACATCGCGCTGTTCCGCACCGAGTACGATGACCTGCAGGTCAGCGTGTTCGACGGCGTGCTGGGTTTTGATGTACAGAACGCGGCTTCAGCGACCACCCAGGGCCTGGAAATGGACGGCCGCTGGCAAGTTACGGAGAAGCTGCGGCTGACCGGTGCACTGGCCTACACCGATTTCGAGTTTGACGACTATGAAAACGGTGCCTGTTACAAGGGCCAGCAAGCTGACCAGGTGGTGGATGGGGTGCCATTCTGCAACTGGTCGGGGAACACCAACCAGTTTACCCCGGAGTTCAGTGGCACCCTGGGTGTCGATTTTGTCCAGCCGGTATTCGGTAATCTGGAGTTGAGGTCAACGCTGGATATCATATACTCGGACGAGTATTTCGCCGCGCCCGATCTCGACCCCAACGCTGTGCAGGACAGTTATGCCAAGCTCAATGCACGGATTGCCCTGGGCCGGGCCGATGGTGTGTGGGAAGTGGCGCTGGTTGGCAAGAACCTGACCGATGAGGAAATCATCACCTTTGCCAACGATGTACCGCTGACCGGGCCGGTCACCAGCTACTTCGCTTTCGTGGAGCGTCCGCGGACAGTGGCGGTGCAGGCAACCTATAACTTCTGATAAAAAAAGAGGGCGGTATGGCAGTTTCCGGTAGCAGGTTGACAGGCCTGAAGATGGGTCTGGTGGGGGCGCTGCTTGTTGCAGCGGTAGGTTGCGAGCAAAAAGCCTCCGAGCCAGCGGCCGCACCGCCCGCGCCGCCGCCCGCACCGGCAGTGGCCGAGGTCGACACGGCGCGTTTGCTGGCGGCAGACGCGCAGCCCGGCAACTGGATGACGCACGGGCGCACCTACAGTGAGCAGCGCTACAGCCCGCTGTCTGCCCTGGACGCCAGTAACGTGGATGAACTCGGCCTGGCCTGGTATTTCGATCTGCCCGATGACCGCGGGATCGAAGCGACACCGATCATCGTCGACGGTGTGATGTATGTCACCGGGGCCTGGAGCAAGATCTTTGCCCTGGACGCCGCTACGGGCGAGTTACTCTGGCAACACGATCCGCAGGTGCCGCGGGAGTGGGCATCCAACCTTTGTTGTGATGTCGTTAACCGTGGCGTTGCCGTATGGAAGGGCGTGCTCATTTCTGGCACCCTGGACGGGCGCCTGCTCGGCCTTGACGCTGCCTCCGGCGACGTACTCTGGGAAACCCGAACCACGCCCCAGGATCGCCCGTATTCCATTACCGGTGCACCACGGGTGATCAAGGACCGGGTGATCATCGGTAACGGCGGTGCTGAACTCGGTGTGCGGGGCTATGTTTCCGCTTACGACTACCGCACCGGAGAAATGCTCTGGCGCTTCTACACCGTACCCGGCGACCCCTCGAAGCCGCTGGAACACCCGGCGCTGGAACTGGCGGTTGACACCTGGAAAGGCGGTGCGTGGTGGGAAGTTGGCGGCGGCGGCACGGTGTGGGACTCAATGGCCTACGATGCCGAGGCTGATCTGCTGTATATCGGCACGGGTAACGGGTCCCCCTGGAACCGCAGTATTCGCAGCCCGGGTGGTGGCGACAACCTGTACCTGTCTTCCATTGTTGCACTGCGCCCTGAAACCGGGGAATACGTCTGGCACTACCAGACCACACCGGGCGAGAGCTGGGATTACACCGCGACACAGCACATGATCCTTGCCGAGCTGTCTTGGCAGGGCGAGCCGCGCAAGGTGATTATGCAGGCGCCCAAAAACGGCTTTTTCTACGTGCTGGACCGGTTGACGGGTGAACTGCTGTCCGCGGAGCCGTACACGCAGGTGAGCTGGGCCGAGCGTGTGGATCTGGAAACAGGCCGTCCTGTGGAGAACCCGGAGGCGCGTTATGAAAATGGTGAGGCCGCACTGGTGTGGCCGCACCCGTTGGGCGGCCACAACTGGCACCCGATGAGCTACAGCCCGGACACCGGCCTGGTCTATATTCCCGCGCAGGAGATCGCCATGAACTACGCGCATGACGCGGAGTTCACGTACACGCCTGGTGCCTGGAATACGGGGGTGGTCTTCGAGGTGGCGGGCATGCCCGATGACGTGGAAACACGCGAGGCGTTCGCCAAGCTGATCAAGGGGCATGTCAGCGCCTGGGACCCGGTAGCCGGGCGCGAGGTCTGGCGCATCCAGCACGACAACGTCTGGAACGGGGGGTTGCTCTCGACGGCGGGCAATCTGCTCTTCCAGGGCAATGCCGAGGGCGAACTGGTTGCCTACCGCGCCAATGACGGCGAACCCGTGTGGCGTTTTCCGGCCCAGACGGGGATTGTGGCAGCGCCGGTGAGCTACACAGCGGGCGATACGCAGTTTGTGGCTGTCGCTGCGGGCTGGGGCGGGGCGTTTGCACTGGCCGGCGGCGAGCTGGCGTCTCGCAGTGCGGGTTCCGTGACCCGTGCGCGCGTGCTGGCCTTCCGCGCTGGCGGTAATGCATCACTGCCGCCAGTAAAGGTCGCGGAGGAACGCCCTGCGACCGTCGCCGTTGCCGTCAACCCGGAGGACGCTGAGAGCATTGAGCGTGGGCGGGTGTTGTTTATGCGCAACTGCCATATGTGCCACGGTGACCGCGCGATTTCCGGCAGCAGTCTGCCCGATCTTCGCCAGATGTCAGATGCGACGGTCGCGGAGTTCGGCGCGATCGTCCTCGGCGGCTTGCGGCACCAGGGAGGTATGCCCGGCTTTGCCGAGCGTCTCGACCAGGCCAACGCCGAGGACCTGCTTGCCTACCTGCTCAGCGTGCGCGCCGGGGCATCCGGGGAAGGCTGATTCAGTGTGCCAGGGCCCCCGGCTCCGCTTCCCCGGAGAGTAGCTGTTCGATCAACACCCTGCCCGCCGGTGGCAGGGTAGTATTGCGCAGGTAGACGATGCCCGGGCGCACCAGGATGTCACTGAAGCCCGGGAAGTCGATTTCCACGAGCTGTCCCCCCACAACGTTGTCGCGCAGGATCCGTTCCGGGCCACAGGTGATAAAGTCCGAGTGCAGGACGACTTTACTGAGGAGGCTGAAGTCCTCGCAGTAGATGCGGCAGGCCTGGGCGACGAAGCCGTCCGGATCCGCGCCTGCCGGGGCGTTGGCACGCAACCACTCCACCCAGCGTCGCGGCAGAGACGGCAGTGCCAGCGGGTAGCTCGTCAGGTCTGTCGCCTGCACCCGGCCAACCTGCAGCAGGGGGTGACCCGGCCGACAGACGGCGATGGAGCGAATGGGGTTTAAGGGGACAACCTCGAGATCCGCCTGACCTTCAAATTCACCGATGTCCGCAACCATGAGGTGCAGAGCACCAGCGTGCAGTTGCTGTACCAGGCCTGCCCAGCTATCAATGGTGACCCGGATGCTGAGTCCGGGGTGCCTGGACACCAGCCGCGCCACGGCGTCACCAATGGGGCCGCGAGCCACGATAGGACCACTGCCCACACGCAATTCGCCGCGCAGGCTGTCGGAGAGCGCATCGAGGCTGTGATGAATATCGTCCAGTTCGTGCATGATGCGCTGCGCGTGTTCCATCAACACCTCGCAATGCGGCGTTGGGTCCACACTCTGGGACTTGCGGTCGAACAGCATGACGTCCAGCTGCTGTTCCAGGTTCTTGATGCTCTTGGTGAGTGCCGGTTGCGTGATAAACAGGGCGTCTGCCGCTTTGCGAAAACTGCGATGCTTCGCCAGCATCAGTACGTGGCGGAGCTGGCGGGTATCAATGGGATGCATGGCCGGCGCCCCTAACGGTCGAGGCCGCCCATGAGCATGTACTTGATTTCCAGGTAATCATCCATGCCGTACTTCGAACCCTCGCGTCCGGAGCCGGACTCCTTTACGCCACCGAAGGGCGCCATCTCATTGGAGATCAGGCCTTCGTTGATACCCACGATGCCATACTCCAAAGCCTCGGCGACGCGCCACACGCGCCCGATATCCCGCGTGTAGAAATAGGAGGCAAGCCCGAATTCGGTGTCGTTGGCGAGTTCGATGGCCTCGGCTTCCGTGTGAAAGCGCACGACGGGTGCGACCGGGCCGAAGATCTCATTGCGGAACACTGGCATCTCGCGGGTCACGTCCGTGAGGATTGTCGGCTGATAGAAGCAGCCCCCCAATGTGTGCCTGCCGCCGCCCAGCGCGACCTGCGCGCCCGCGTCGATGGAGGCCCGCACCAGGGCGTCCACGTCATCCACAGCGCCGCTGTTCACCAACGGGCCGATTTTCACGTTGTCCGCAAACCCGTCGCCGACCGCCAGTTCCCGCGTCGCGGCAACCAGCTTGCCCACGAAATCGTCATAAATGCCGTGTTGCACAAGGAGACGGTTCGAGCAGACGCAGGTCTGGCCCGCGTTACGGTACTTGGATGCGATGGCGCCATCCACCGCAGCGTCGATGTCGGCATCGTCGAAGACGATGAACGGTGCGTTGCCGCCCAGTTCCATGGAGGTCTTTTTCAGGGTGTCGGCGCACTGCGCTTCGAGCATCTTGCCGACGGGTGTGGAGCCGGTAAAGGTCAGTTTGCGCACCACCGGGTTGCTGGTCAGCTCGCCGCCGATAGCCGAAGAACTGCCGGCCACAATATTCAGCACGCCGGCAGGCACACCCGCGCGCTCGGCCAGCACGGCCATGGCGAAGGCGGAAAGCGGGGTTTCGCTGGCGGGTTTGATAACGATGCTGCAGCCGGCCGCCAGCGCAGGCGCGGCCTTGCGGGCGATCATGGCATTCGGGAAGTTCCACGGGGTGATGGCGGCAACGACACCGACGGGTTGCTTGATGCAGACAATGCGCCGGTCAGACCCGGGGCCAGGTATGACGTCACCGTTGACGCGCTTGGCCTCCTCACCGAACCACTCAATGAACGAGGCGCCGTAGGCCACTTCCCCACGCGACTCGGCGAGGACCTTGCCCTGTTCCGCGGTCATGATCCTGGCGAGGTCTTCCTGGTGCTCCATCATCAGGTCAAACCACTTGCGCAGAACAGCGGCGCGCTGTTTGGCCGGCCGGGCTTTCCAGTCGTTCATGGCGAGCTGCGCTGCGTCGATGGCGCGCCGCGTTTCCGCCGCCCCCACCTTTGCCACGCGCACCAGTAACGCGCCATTGGCGGGGTTGTTCACGGGGAACGTGGCGCCGTCATCTGCATCCACCCAGGCGCCGCCGATATAAGCCTGGGTCTGCAGTAGGGTAGGGTCCGACAGTGAAAGGTCCATAACGGTGCTCCTTGAAGTTTCCGGGCCGGAGCAATGCGCCGCCCACTTTGCGCTCTAGTGTGAAGCACAACCCGCAGCGGCTTCAAGAGCGCGTATTTTTCGCATCTGCGCGTGTGTGACGGGTGCGACGCCGGCGGCCACTGAGCTTGTGCTTGCGCACCAGCCCTCGCAGCTGGTCATAGCTGAGCCCCAGCGCCTGTGCTGCCCGCCGCTGGTGGTGGTTGTGCTCCGCCAGCGCCTGGTGGAGGAGGCGACGCTCGATAGCCAGCATGCGCGCACTGAAATCGGTAATACCAGGTGTGGTGAGCTCTGCCGCCGCGCTGGCCCCCGGCGGCGATGCCCGATCCCCGGACGGTGGGGCCGATAGCGGCGCAAAGGGCGATTGAAAGGGGTCCAGTACGATCTCTGCCACCGGGCGCGACTTTTTGCCCCAGCGGTGCAGTGAGCGTTCCACGGTATTTTTCAGTTCCCGCACATTCCCCGGCCAGCTGTGCCCCTGCAGGCTCTCCAGAGCGCTCGCGCTGAACCCCGGAAACAGCTCCCAGCCCAGTTCCTTGCACATGAGAATGGCAAAGTGACGGGCCAGTTCGGGAATGTCCTCGGGGCGTTGCCGTAGTGCGGGCAGGTGCACCACGTCAAAGCTGAGGCGGTCCAGAAGGTCGGCACGGAAACGCCCCTCGGCCACCAGGGCCCGGAGATCCGCGTGGGTGGCGGCTACCACCCGCACATCGACCTGCAGTGTCTCCTGGCCGCCGAGCCGTTCGAATTCACCGTACTCAACCAGTCGCAGGAGCTTCTCCTGCACCGGCAGGGGCATGGTGCCCAGCTCGTCGAGGAACAGGGTGCCGCCATCTGCGCGTTCAAAGCGCCCCTGGCGCAGTCGTGTGGCCCCGGTGAATGCCCCCGCCTCATGGCCGAACAGCTCGGAGTCCAGCAGCGTCTCGGACAGTGCCGCGCAGTTGACCTTGACGAAGGGCGCCGCCCACCGGGCTGAAAGAAAGTGCAGCCGTTCGGCCGCCAGCTCTTTGCCCGTGCCCCGTTCACCCTGAACCAGCACGGGCCGATTGATTCCTGCCAGTTGCGAGACGTGCTCAAGGGCATGAGCCAGCGCGCTGGAGCTACCGATAATACCTTCGCCACTTCGCATGGGTTAAAAAGACCAATTAAAAGAGCTAATAAAACCTTTATAAGGTAAATAAAACCTATAAATCAAGAGGATAGGCCTGAATTTCGCCCCATGACGCATGTTTAGCCAAGAAAAACAGCGACTTACGTGATCTGGCACGGTTCCTGTATCAAGCAGCTTGGAAACGCCATGAATGGCATACGGCAAACGGGCTAGGCCCGGGGAGAAGGTACATGGGCATTTTTTCGCGGATGAGCGACATCATTAACTCCAACCTCAACGCCTTGCTGGACCAGGCCGAAGACCCGCAGAAGATGATTCGCCTGATCATCCAGGAAATGGAAGATACGCTGGTGGAGGTGCGCAGCTCCTCGGCCCGCGTGCTCGCAGACCGCAAGGCCGCTGCGCGTCGCCTGCAGCAGGTACAGGCCGAGGCAGAGAGCTGGGAGCAGAAAGCCAGGCTGGCAGTGAACAAGGGGCGCGAAGACCTCGCTCGGGCAGCGTTGCAGGAAAAGCACGCCATTGAGGATGAAGTCGCGGTGGTGGAAGCCGAGTTGCGGGCAGCAGACGAGCACATTGCCCAGCTCAGCACCGAGATTGGTCAGCTGCAGCAGAAGCTTTCGGACGCCAAGTCACGCCAGCAGGCACTCTTGATGCGCAGCAAAACCGTGGAATCGCGGATCAAGGTGAAGCGTCAGATGCACCGTGAGGCACTGGATACTGCCTTTCAGCGTTTCGAGCACTTCGAACGGCGCATCGACAACCTCGAAAGCCAGCTGGAACTGCTCGATGTGGGGCGTGACGTTGCACCGGACCTCGCCGCCGAAATCGAATCCCTGGAAGAGGACGAGCGCATCAGCAACGAGTTGCAGCGGCTGAAGGCCGAGATGCAGGGCAGCGCAGAGAACAAGGCCCAGTAGGGCCTGCTATGATCGAGCTGTCGGCTTAGCCGGGTTCCCCACTCCGTCCGAGGATACCGTCCATGCAATTCTGGCAATTCATGTTTGTGCCAACCATCCTGTTTCTAGTCATCGTGGCTCCGATCTGGATCACCATGCATTACCGCAGCGTCAACCGCTCATCCCAGAGCCTGAGTGCGGCAGATCGGCAGGATCTTGAAGACCTTCTGGCCACGGTGGATCGACTCACAGAGCGTATCGGCGCTCTGGAAACGATTCTCGATGCCGACCACAGTACCTGGCGCAAGCCGTCGGAGCGCACGCCGCGCAATGAGGAGTACAACGATGAGTAACCATTACCAGCGCAATCGGGATCGCCATAGCCCTGACTGGCGCACGGCAGAGCGGGGTTTTCGCCAGCGTCGTGATGCGGGATGGGGTATGAACCTGTATCGCAGCACACGCAGCCGACGCATTGCCGGTGTCTGCGCTGGCCTGGCAGATCACTTTGATATCGCCCACTGGGTGGTGCGTTTGCTCTGGGTTGCCGCCGTGCTGTTTACCGGCACGCTGGCCCTTTGGGCCTACCTTGGCGCATGGCTGTTGCTGGCGCCGAGGCCGCAAGCGCAGGGCAGGGCAGGTGCTGTGTCGGGCGGACCTGCTGGTGGCCCGGAGTCCGGCGTGGAGATGGAATACGACGAGCGGAACCACCACTATCGGCCGCGCAAGGTGTTCCGCTACAGCGAGCCGGGGCCGGTGCGTCTGCGCCGCGCCCGGGAACGCCTGGACGCCGCCCTGCGCCGTGTAGAAGCCATGGAAAGCTACGTGACGTCCCGTCAGTTTGAGCTGGATCGGGAGATTTCACGACTGTAGGCGTTTCCCGGCGGGACTTCCCCCCGGCCGTTGCGATAGGCTATCCTCCGGCGTATTCTTTTTACGCAAGCTGCCCCGGTGGTGGGCACTGCGAGGGGTGAAGCATGACCGCGATGGAAACCTTTGACAGCAGCGCGCCCACGGTACGGGAGCCGGTTGTGCCACCGCCTCATGCGCTGCTGGCGCTTACCGAAGCGCACCGTGCGGTGGTGGAGGTGGTCACGCTGGGGCTGAGTCGCAGGCTGTTGGAGCGCGCCCCACGCGGCGATGGGCACCCGGTGATGGTCCTGCCCGGTTTTCTCGGCGCCGACGGCTACAACGCCGGATTCCGCCGCTACCTGACCCGCCTTGGCTATGCAGTCCACGGTTGGGGCCTCGGCCGCAACCTGGGTCCGCGTGAGGGGGTGCTGGAAAGCCTGGAAGCGCGGATAACGTTTCTCTCGGAGCGCTACCAGGGCCCTATCTCCCTGGTCGGGCATAGCCTTGGTGGTATTTTTGCGCGGGAGCTGGCGCGTGCCTTTCCCGAACGGGTGAGGCAGGTCATATCACTGGGCAGCCCGTTTGGTGAAGGCCGGATGGTTGCATCCTATCCCGCCCGCCTGTTTACCGCGCTCAATCCGCCGGAGGAGTTGCCGATTGACCAGAACATCCTGCATGTCGCGCCGCCGGTGCCGACCACCGCGATTTACAGCCGCGGGGACGGTGTGGTGAACTGGCAGACGACGCTGCAGCGCGCGGGCCACGCGCGCACCCAGAATATCGAAGTGCGCGGCAGCCATTGTGGTATGACCTTCAACCCGACCATCTGGTATCTGGTTGCCGACCGCCTGTCACAGCCCGCAGACGGCTGGAAGCCTTTTGAGCGACGCAGCTGGTCGAGCCTGCTGTATCCGGCCGCCGTGCAGTGAAACGGTGCTATACCGCTTTCAGCGCTGCGGCGTGGAAGGCGATATGCTCACCGATAAATGAGGCGATGAAATAGTAGCTGTGGTCGTAACCCGGCTGCAGGCGGATGGTTGCCGGGAAGCCCGCGTCCGCGCAGGCCTGCTGCAGAAGAGGCGTTTTCAGCTGCGGCGTCAGGAAACTGTCCGCATCGCCCTGGTCGATCAGCATAGGCAGCTGTGGCGCTCCGCCACGAATCAGCGCACAGCTGTCGTAGGCCTGCCAGGTGCTGCGGTCCGTACCCAGGTAATGGCCAAAGGCCTTTTCCCCCCAGGGGCACTGGGTCGGCGCCACGATTGGCGCAAATGCCGACACCGCCGCAAAGCGTCCCGGGTTGCGCAGGGCCATCACCAGCGCGCCATGTCCCCCCATGGAATGGCCGGAGATGGACCAGCGATCCGACGCCAGCGGAAACTGGCTGTTCACCAGCTCGGGCAGCTCCAGGGCGACGTAATCGTACATCCGGTAGTGCTGTTGCCAGGGCGCTTGCGTGGCGTTGACATAAAATCCGGCGCCGAGGCCGAAATCCCAGGCACCTTCCGGGTCATCCGGCACGCTCTCGCCGCGCGGGCTGGTATCGGGGCAGACGATGGCCAGACCGTGCTCCGCGGCGTAGCGCTGGGCCCCGGCTTTCTGGGTGAAATTTTCGTCTGTGCAGGTAAGCCCCGATAACCAGTAGAGCACCGGTACCGGGTGCTGCTCAGCCTGTGGTGGCAGGAAAACAGCCCCCTGCATGGTGCAGGCAAGCGTTTCCGACGGGTGCTCGAATCGCAGCTGGCGACCACCAAAAACACGGTGCTCTGCAATGATATTCATCGTCATACCCGGCCCTCAGTACACGACAACCGAGCGGATACTGTGTCCGCCATGCATGAGGTCAAAGCCCCGGTTGATGTCATCCAGGGGCATGGTATGGGTGATCAGATCGTCGATATTGATCTTGCCGTCCATGTACCAGTCGACAATCTGCGGCACATCGGTCCGGCCGCGCGCGCCGCCGAAGGCCACGCCGTGCCAGGAGCGGCCGGTCACCAGCTGGAATGGCCGCGTGGCGATCTCCTTGCCGGCGCCGGCGACGCCGATGATGTACGACTCCCCCCAGCCCTTGTGGCAGCATTCAAGGGCCTGCCGCATGACGTCGACATTACCGATACATTCAAAGCTGTAGTCGGCCCCGCCACCGGTGAGCTCGAGAATCGCCTCCACCACATTGGCAGCCTGTGCGGGGTTGATAAAGTCGGTCATGCCAAACTTGCGTCCCAGCGCTTCCCGCTCGGGGTTCAGGTCCACACCGATGATGCGATTGGCGCCTACCATACGCGCGCCCTGCAGCACGTTCAGGCCAATGCCGCCAAGGCCAAACACCACCACATTGCTGCCAGGCTCAACTTTTGCCCGGTAGACCACCGCGCCCACTCCAGTGGTAACCCCGCAGCCGATGTAGCAGATCTTGTCGAAGGGCGCATCTTCACGCACCTTGGCTACCGCGATCTCGGGCATGACGCTGAAATTCGAGAAGGTCGAGCAGCCCATGTAGTGCAGCAGGGGTTTGCCGTCCAGGGAGAAGCGGCTGCGACCATCGGGCATGACACCGCGCCCCTGTGTTTCCCGAATGGCCTGGCACAGGTTGGTTTTCGGGTGCAGGCAGAAATTGCACTCCCGACACTCCGGGGTATAGAGCGGAATGACGTGATCGCCGGGTTTCACCGATTTTACGCCGGCGCCGACTTCGCGCACGATACCGGCACCCTCGTGCCCCAGGATTGCGGGGAATGCGCCTTCAGGGTCGTCCCCCGATAGGGTGAATGCGTCGGTGTGACATATGCCCGTGGCCATCATTTCCACCAGGACCTCCCCAGGCTGTGGGCCCTCGAGGTCGACTTCGACCACTTCCAGCGGCTGGCCGGCAGCAAAGGCAACGGCGGCTCGTGTTTTCATCGGTAACTCCCGGTCAAGACAGCAGGCTGGCATGGTAAGTCGCGGTGTCGAACGGGACAAGCGTGCGGTTTTACATTAGGCTGGCGCCAGCACGCGGCAGGTGGCCTGAAGCGACAGTCTGGGGGACGCTCAACGATATGCAGGAGAGGTTGGAATCCTTTGGTGGAGCGGGGGCGAAGCTGGTCTTCGCCCACGCCAACGGCTATCCGCCCGGCAGCTACAGGCGCCTGCTGGCGCCGCTCGCTGAACACTACAGCGTCAGCGGCTATCGCCACCGGCCGCTGTGGTCGCGGGAGCCCGCACCGGCTCGCGCCAACTGGCGCCAGTTTGCCGACGACCTGATTGTCACGCTGGAACACAGCGACGTCGGGCCGGTCTGGATGATGGGACACTCGCTGGGTGGGGTCGTGGCCATGCTGGCGGCCTTCAAGCGCCCGGAACTGTTTCGTGGCCTGGTGTTGCTTGACCCGGTGTTCATGCCGATGCGCCTGGCGCTGGGCCTGAACCTGACGCCGCGCAGCCGTTTGCCCAGGATTCCCATGGTGCGTCGCGCATTGCGGCGACCCGGCCGCTTTCCCAGTGTGCAGCAGGCCTACGCGTTCCACCGGGACAAGCGTGCCTACAGCGGTTTTTCTGATGACGTACTCTGGGATTACATCCACGCTGGTGTGCGCGCTACGGCGGACGGCGATTGGGAACTGGCCTACTCCGGTGCCTGGGAGGCCGCTGTGTACTCCTCGCTGCCGCTGGTGTGGCCGCGCCTGTGGAGACTGCGCCTGCCCACCCTGGGGCTGCGTGGCGAGCACTCGGATATCCTTTCCGCTGCCGGGCTGCGTCGCTGGGCAGCGCTACAGCCGACTGCGGAACTGGACACCCTGCCCGGTGGACACCTGTTTCCTCTGGAGTTCCCGGATGCCACCGCCCGACGTGTTCTGGATTTCCTTGCGCGGCAGGTGGCCTGATGCTGCACCGTATCTGGCTCGGGTTCTTCCTGCTGGCGTTTGCTGCGGCGCTGGTGCAATGGCTGCTGGCCGGCGATGCGGCGGTCTTTCAGCGCATGGTCTCCAGCCTGTTCGACATGGCCGCGCTGGCCGTGGAACTGGCAATTGGGCTCATCGGGCTGATGGCATTCTGGCTGGGCGTGGTCGCGGTCGGCGAAGCCTCCGGCCTTGTTGATCGGCTGGCGCGACTGCTGTCGCCGCTATTCACCCGGCTGATGCCGGACGTCCCGCGCGGGCACCCGGCGATCTCCTCCATGACCCTCAACCTGTCGGCCAATATTCTCGGGCTGGACAACGCCGCCACGCCCCTCGGTATCAAGGCAATGAAAGACCTGCAAACCCTGAATCCGCGGCCGGAGGTTGCGACCAATGCGCAGATCCTGTTCCTGGTACTGAACACCTCTTCGGTGACCCTGTTTCCGGTGACCATATTGCTGTACCGCGCGCAGATGGGGGCAGAGGATCCTGCCGCCGTGTTCATTCCCATTCTCATCGCGACCAGTTGTTCAACCCTGGCAGGGCTGTTGGTGACCGCATGGGTGCAGCGTATCCGCCTGCGGGACACGGTCGTACTGGGCTTCCTCGGCGGCGCCTTTGCCCTGTTGCTGGCACTGGTGGGCTGGTTTTCCACCCTCGGTGCCGATGCCCTGCAGCGGCAGTCCAGTCTGATCAGTAACCTGTTGATCGTGAGCCTGATCATGCTGTTTCTGGTCGTTGCGCACCGGCGCGCCGTGAATGTCTATGACACCTTTATCGAAGGCGCCAAACAGGGGTTTGAGACGGCCATCGGCATCATTCCCTATTTGCTGGCGATGCTGGTGGCGATCGGCGTATTCCGCGCCAGTGGGGCGCTGGACCTGGTGTTGGGCCTGCTTCGCGGCGGCGTGCAGTTTCTCGGCTTTGACACCCTGTGGGTGGATGCCATGCCGACCGCCCTGATGAAACCGCTGTCGGGTTCCGGCGCGCGGGCCATGATGATCGACACCATGAACACCTTTGGTGTCGACTCATTCCAGGGGCGCCTGGCGGCAACGATGCAAGGGTCCACGGAGACCACGTTCTACACGCTGGCAGTGTACTTCGGTGCGGTGGGTATTCGCCGAGCACGCCACGCCCTCGGCTGCGGCCTTGCGGCGGATGCCGCGGGTATTGTGGCCGCTATCGTGGTCGCCTACTGGTTCTATACCTGAGTGCGCGTCACAAAAGTTTCATCAAGCTTCGGCAGCAAGTGCCTTTACTGCATCTGCAGGCGCGCTAGACTGGTCGTTTTTACCGAGGGTCAAACATGACGGACTCCCACAATTCCCTGCAGAGGCGGTTGGCGGATCTCGACGAGAGCCTGTTCATCCCCCGGGAAATCAGCTGGTTGTCCTTTAACGCGCGCGTGTTGCAGGAAGCCGCAGATGAGACCGTGCCGGTTATCGAGCGGCTGCGTTACCTCGGTATTTTCTCCAACAATATGGACGAATTCTTCCGCGTGCGTGTGGCGGAGGTGCGCCGCCTGATCACGGTCTCCGACGCCACGTCGAAGCAGCGTGCCAAGGATCTGCTGGCGGCCATTCTCAAGCGCGTCGTGGAGCTGCAGAAACAGTTTGAGAAAACCTATAATGCCGTGTTGCGTGACCTGCGTGCGCGGCAGATCTATATGGTCAACGAACGTCAGTTGGACCCGGGCCAGGCCGCGTTTGTGCAGGCCTATTTTACCCGCACGGTGTTGCCCGAACTGGAGCCTATTCTGCTGCGTGACGGCCAGGCTATTCCCGCCCTGAATGACGAGTCCATCTACCTGGCCCTGGATATTCGCTCGGGTGATGACTACAACTACGCGGTCGTGGAGGTACCCACGGACCGGCTCGACCGTTTCGTGCAGATACCCAAGCGCAAGGGACGCGCTGGGAAGGTGTTTATCGCCCTGGACAACGTGATCCGTTTCTGCCTGCCGCAGATGTTCCGCGGCGTCTTCCACATTGACGAGGCAGCGGCCTATTGCTTCAAGTTCTCGCGCGACGCCGAACTGGAGATCGACCCGGGTATTACGGAAAGCCTCATCGACAAAATGGAGAGCAGCCTGAAGCAGCGACGCAAGGCGGAAGCGGTGCGCTTTGTCTACGACGCGGCCATGCCGCAGCGGCTACTGGACTATCTCTGTTCCCGTTTTGGCTTTGGCAAGTACGACAGCCTGATCCCGGGCGGGCGTTACCACAATTCCAAGGACTTCATGTCCTTCCCCAATGTAGGCCCCAAGTACCTGGAATTCAGGCCGCTGCCGCCGATTCGTCTGCCGCGCCTGGATGAGCCCGGCAGCCTGTTTGACAACATTCGCGAGCAGGACGTATTCCTGTACTACCCCTACCATCCCTTCGACTACATCATCGACCTGCTCAAAACCGCGGCGCTGGATCCGAATGTGTCGACGATCAAGATCTGCCTCTACCGGGTTGCCAAGGTGTCGCGCGTTATTGATGCGCTGGTCAATGCGGTGCAGAACGGCAAGCGCGTGCTCGCGGTGGTGGAGCTCGCGGCGCGGTTTGACGAGGCGGCCAACATCAGCTGGGCCCAGCGCCTGACCGAAAGCGGTATCGACGTGATCTTTGGGATTCCCGGCCTCAAGGTGCATAGCAAACTGCTGCTTATCGAGCGCCGCGAAGAGGGCCAGATCCGCTATTACAGCCATATCGGCACCGGCAATTTCAACGAAAAGACCGCGCGCCTGTATACCGATTTCACACTGCTGACCTACGATCAGAACATTGGTCGCGATATCTACGATGTGTTTGATTTCCTGCAGTTCACCTACAAGCGGCCGCGCTACAGAACGCTGCTGGTGTCGCCACACAGCACGCGACCCGGCTTGATGCACCTGGTAGAGCAGGAAATCGCCAACGCCCGTGCCGGTTACCGGGCGGAGATGACCCTGAAGTGCAACAACCTGGTGGACAACCAGCTGGTGATGAAGCTCTATGAGGCCTCGGATGCGGGTGTCAAGATCAGGCTGATTATTCGCGGCATGTGCTCACTGCTGCCGGGTGTGCGGGGGATTTCGGAAAATATTGAAGCGATCAGCATCGTCGACCGTTTTCTTGAGCACCCTCGGGCTTACGTGTTCTATAACCGGGGTAATCCGCGTTACCTGCTGGGTTCCGCTGACCTCATGACCCGTAATCTCGACTACCGGGTTGAGGTGCTGTGCCCGATCCGCGATCGGGCCGCGCAGCGGGTTTTGCAGGATATCCTCGATCAGCAGTGGCACGACAACGTCAAGGCACGGATCATCGACCAACATCAGGTGAACGAATACGTACCGCGGCGCGCCAAGGCGGCGATGATCCGCTCCCAGGAATCGATTCACCGCTACCTCTCCAGCGGTAAACTGCCCCGCTATCCGAAGACCCCTGTTGCGGTCAGTAAACCGCAGCGCCGGCGCAAGCGGCACTAGCTGCACCGACGCGGCAATAAATCTTCGTTCTGTTAAGTTTTCTCTAAGTTTCGTACCTCACACTGTCCCCCAATCAGACCTTTGTGAGGTACGACAGTGACAGCTTCCCTGCACAGCATACCGAGCGGTGGCAACCTCAGTGTCTTCCAGGCCGCTACACTTGCGGCGGATGCCCCCTTTTCCCTCTGCGCCTGTGAGGAGATGCACCCGCGCCGCGAGCGCGTGGAGCGCTATATCGGCAGCGTCTTTCAGGCTGCCTGGGACGCGCGTGTACTCTCGTTTCTGCCGCTGCTCTGCAGCCTTGAGCGGGAGGGCACCCTGCAGGCCGCGTTGGGCCTGCGCAGCGCCAACCGGGGTCCATTGTTCTGTGAACAGTATCTCGATGTCCCGGCTACGTCCGCGGTTGATGCCCTGCACGGAGGCCGCTGCAGCCGTGGCGACGTCCTGGAGCTGGGTAACCTCGCGGCCTCTGAGCCGGGGCAGGGTGCACTGCTGTATCTGCTGGTCACTGCAGCGATTCATGAGGCCGGAATCGGCTATCTCATCTTTGCTGCGAACCGCGCGGTGCGCCTTTCCATCCGTCGCAGTGGCTTTACGCCGGAGGCCGTTGGCGCCGCGCGCCCCGAGCGCCTTGGCGGCGCAGCTCGCGACTGGGGGCGTTATTACGATGGCGATCCGCAGGTCATGATCGGCGACATGCGCCTGACCCATCAGCAGGCGTGGTCCCGGCCGGCGATGGCGGCCGAACTGCAGCGTTATGCTGCAACCATCTCGGCCCTCGCGGTCACCATTCGCGAGTATGCCGGGTGAGCGCGCTGGAGCAGATACTGGCACGCCGCGCGGCACAGGATCCGCAGTCGGTGGTGCTGGAAGATGGGCGCGTAACGGTCACCGCTGCAGACCTGGTTAAGGATGTCGCCCAGCTGGCGGCCGGCCTGCGCGCGTCCGGCCTGCAACGTATTGCGCTGCTTGCGGAAAACTCAGTGAACTGGGTGCGTGTCGACCTCGCGGCACAGGCGGCCGACCTCTGTCTGGTGCCGATACCGACTTTTTTCAGCGCTGGCCAGCGCGCCCATGTGTTGCAGGCATCCGGGGCGCAGGCGGTGATTGCCAGCCCCGCGCTGTGCCCATCGCTGGCAACCCTGCCCGGTGCAGGTGAGAGGGGCGACCTGCCTTTTGGTCTTACCTTGATGTTACTCGATGTGGGCGCAGGCGGTGCTGTACCGCCCGGGACGGCCAAAATCACGTTCACCTCAGGCTCCACCGGCAACCCCAAGGGGGTCTGTCTTTCTACTCAGCAGTGCCTGCGGGTGGCGCAGTCGCTGGTGACAGCTGTGGGATTGACGGCACCTCGTCATCTCTCGCTGTTGCCCTTAAGCACGTTGCTCGAAAATATCGCCGGTGTGTATATGCCACTGCTGGCCGGCGGTAGCATCGTCCTGCCGGCGCCGGCTGAGCTGGGTTTTGCAGGCAGCTCCGGCGTCGATGCAGAACGTCTGTTGGGCGCCCTTGCGCGCATCAACCCACAGACCCTGATCGTCATACCGCAATTGTTGACGCTCTTTGATCAGGCCCTGCAAAGCGGCTGGCAGCCGCCACCTGCACTCGCGTTTGTGGCCGTAGGCGGGGCACGTGTTGCGCCCGATCTGCTACAGCGCGTTCGGCGGGCAGGACTGCCCGTGTACGAAGGCTACGGCCTGTCGGAGTGCGCGTCTGTGGTCAGCCTGAATACGCCGGAGTCGGACCGCCCGGGAACCAGCGGGCGGGTACTGCCGCACGTCCGGGTCAGCGTCAGCGCGGGCGAGCTTGTGGTCGAAGGCAACCGTTTCCTTGGCTACCTTGATGACCCTCGGAGCTGGCAGTCCGACCCTGTCGCAACCGGCGACCTGGGCCAAATTGATGCTGACGGCTTCCTGACGGTGTCCGGTCGTCGCAAGCATCTGCTTATCAGCAGTTTTGGCCGCAACATCTCGCCGGAGTGGGTGGAAAGCGAGTTGCTGGCAGACGGCTGCCTGCGTCAGGTCGTGTTACTGGGTGATGACCGCCCCTTCTGCGTTGCCCTGGTCTACCCGACACGGCCTGAGTGCAGCGATACGGAGATTGGCGCCAGCATCGCAGCCGCCAACGCGGGCCTGCCAGACTATGCCCGTGCACAACGCTGGATTCGCCTGTTATCGCCGCTGTCCGCCGAGAATGGACTGCTTACCGAAAACGGGCGACCGCGCCGGGACCGGATTGCGGCGCACTTCGCTGCGTCACTCGCTACGTGTTATTTACCCGAAAAGGAGTTGCTGGCAACATGAATGATTCAGGCAATGGTTTCTTCCAGACGCTGCAGAATGCCACCCTCGCAGAGCGTGAGGCCCTGGTGGCCACGGACCTGGTGCGTGATGCACTGGCCGGGAAGCTGACGACGGAGCGCTACGTTGCGTTTCTGGTACAGGCCTATCACCACGTCCGGCATACCGTACCCCTGCTGATGGCGGCGGGGGCGCGCATGTCGGCAGACAAGGAGTGGCTGCGCACGGCGCTGGCTGAATACATCGAGGAGGAACTCGGCCATCAGGAATGGATCCTCAACGATATCGAAGCCTGCGGCTATGATCGCGACAGGGCCCGCCTCAGCGTGCCCAATCGCGCGACCGAGTTGATGGTTGCCTACGCGTACCACGTTATTGATCGGATAAATCCGGTGGGCTTTTTCGGCATGGTTCATGTGTTGGAAGGGACCTCCATTCGTGTTGCCGATAGCGCTGCGGACGCGATCGCGGCATCCACTGGACTGTCGCGCAAGGCCTTCAGCTATTTGCGTTCCCACGGCGCCCTGGACATCGAGCACGTACAGTTCTTTGAAAACCTGATGAACCGTATCGACCAGCCAGAGGATCAGCGGCAGATACTGCATTGCGCGCGTATCTTCTATCACCTGTATGCGGATGTGTTCCGCAGCGTCAGCGCTGATCAGGCGCAGCGCCTTGCGGCTTAGGTGACAGTATGCATATAGCAGGTCAGCGGGTTCTACTCACCGGCGCCGCAGGGGGCATCGGCCAGGCCTGTGCGCGAGCGCTCGCAGCGGCGGGCGCATCACTGCTGCTCGTGTCGCGCAATGGCGATGTGCTGGAGTCATTGCGCACATCGCTGGTCGGTGATGGGCATCGCGTGCTGGTCGCCGACCTTGCCACACCCGCGGGGCGGGCGGCGGTCATCGCCGCTGCTCAGGATGCCGATGGATTGATCAACAACGCCGGTGTCAATCATTTCGGTCTGTTTGCCGAGCAGGACGAATCGCAGTGGCGCCAGACGCTGGAACTGAATCTCATGGTACCCATGCTGCTCGTGCAGGGTTTGTTGCCGGTTCTGCAGGCGCGGCGGGGTTGGGTGGTCAACGTGGGGTCCGCATTTGGCAGCATCGGCTTTCCGGGCTATGCGGTCTACAGTGCCAGCAAATTCGGGCTGCGTGGATTCACCGAGGCGCTGCGCCGCGAACTCGCTGACAGCGGCGTCAGCCTGCACTACCTTGCGCCCAGAGCCACAGCGACGGATATGAATGCAGGGCCCACAGCAGCGATGAACGCCGAACTGGGTACAGCTGTGGATGAGCCCGAGCGGGTAGCCGCTGAATTGCTGGCGCTGTTGCACTCGGCGCGTGGCGTGCGGTTTGTGGGCTGGCCCGAGCGCTTTTTCATCAAGCTCAACGGCCTCTTTCCGTCGCTGGTGGAAAAGTCACTGATCAAGCAGCTACCGGTTATTCGCCGTCACGCGCTGGCTGCCCGGGGTGCCGGCGAGTAAACTGGTCACATGCGTATTCTCCTGGTTGAAGATGACAGATCCCTTGCTGCCGGCCTGCAGGCCGCGCTGAGCCGGGAGGGTTTTGCCGTGAACCATGTTGCCTCAGGCGGGCAGGCACTGTCCGCTGTGCGGGCCGAGGCGCCGGATATGGTGGTACTGGATCTGGGGCTGCCGGACATGGATGGGCTACAGGTGCTGCGTGCACTGCGCGAAACGCACCGCAGTCTGCCAGTCCTGTTATTGACTGCGCGGGACGGGGCTGATGATAAAGTGCGCGGTCTGGATCACGGTGCCGACGACTACATGGCGAAACCCTTCGATGTGAAGGAACTGGCCGCCCGCCTGCGGGTCATCGAACGTCGCTTGTCGAACACAGCGGCCAGCAGCTGTCTTACGGTTGGCCGCGTGGCACTGGATACCGCGGCGCACACGGTCATGGTTGGCGATCAACCGCTCGATCTTCCGCGACGCGAGTACATGCTGCTGAAGGCGTTGATGGAGAGCGTGGGCAAGGTACTGACACGCGAGTCCCTGGAGGGGCGTCTCTACAGCTGGGGCGAAGAAGTGAGCAGCAATGCGCTGGAAGTCCATATTCACCACCTGCGCAAGAAGCTTCCGGACGACTTTATCAAGACGGTGCGGGGTATTGGCTACACCGTGCCGCGGCAATGAAGTCTATACGCCGTTCGCTGGTTACCATGCTGATCGCGGCGTTCACGCTGGTGTCTTTTGTGGCTGCACTGAATGGTTACCGCGCCAGCATGGACAAAGCGGAGGACCTGCTGGACGCACAGCTACAGTATTCCGCGGAGATTCTCGTTGGCCTCGGGGGTGGCGGTATAACGTCACAATCCCTCGGCAGCGGCGTGGAGGGCTTTGTCTTCCAGATATGGGAGGATGAACGCCCGGTGCTGCGCTCTGCTGCGGCGCCCGAAGCGCCGATAACGGCATTTACTGCGGGTTACCGGTATGCCAATTTCGGCGGTTATCGCTGGCGCACACTGACCGTCGCCATGGGGGACCGGCGTTGGGGAATGGTGGCAGAGCGGGCCGATGTGCGCCACACCCTGGCCGAAAGCGTCGTGCTGGAATCCGTGATTCCCCTGTTGCTCTGGTTGCCGGTTGCGGCATTGCTGATCTGGGTGCTGGTGGGCTGGGGATTGGCACCGCTGCGGGAGCTTAGCGAGCAGATCAATCGCAAGGCCACGGACGACCTAACTCCGCTCCCTGACACGGATCCGCCGGCCGAGCTGCAGCAGGTGATTACCTCGACCAACGGCCTGCTGCTGCGCCTGGCTGCCGCATTGCAGCGGGAAAAGCATTTCGCCTCTCATGCCGCTCACGAGTTACGTACGCCCATCAGCGCGCTGAAGATTCACCTGCACAATCTCGAAAATGAAGTCCCGGCGGGGAGCAGTGCCCTGCAGCATGCCACCGAGGGCATCGAACGTATGCACCACCTGGTCGAACAGCTACTGGACCTTGCACGCACGCAGCCGGAGTTGATCAAGGCCAACTTTCAGACCGTCGACCTGCATACGCTCGCACAGCGGGTAACGGCTGAGATGTGGCCCGCGTTCGAATCGCGTCACCAGTCGCTATCGCTACAGGGTGAGCCCGCCGTCATGCAGGGTGACGAGACCATGCTGGCGATTCTGTTGCGCAACCTGCTCGACAATGCACGCAAGTATACGCCAGAGGGCGGAGAAATTACGGTGTTTGCGGGAAGTCGAGCCGGTGTGCCCCTGCTGGAGGTTGCCGACAGCGGGCCGGGAATTCCCTGCGCTGAGCGAGAGCGCGTTTTTGAGCGGTTTTACCGGGTCGGCACCAGCGCCAGTGAGAGCATCGCCGGAGCCGGTTTGGGTCTGGCGATCACCCAGCACATCGTGCAACTGCACGGTGCGAAGGTGCAGCTCTCCGACAGCCCTCTGGGCAGCGGCCTGGCCGTCACGGTGCAGTTTCCGGTTGTGAGGGTCGCGTCATGAAGCCTGCGCAGCGGTGGGCCTGCGCCGTGCTGTGTAGCTTCGCGGTCGGTATGGCGCAGGCGCGCACACCGGTTTTTGAGTTGGAAATCCGTGATCACCTGTTCATTCCCGAGGAAATCGTTATTCCGGCCAATACCAAGGTGAAGCTTGTAGTCATCAACCATGATGTCACCCCGGAGGAGTTTGAGAGTTACGAATTGAATCGCGAGAAGGTCATTCTCGGGGGCAGCAAGGCCAATATCTTCATTGGGCCATTGGCACCTGGCGTGTACCCTTTTTTTGGTGAATTCAACCCACGCACGGCGCAGGGCAGGGTGGTGGTGGAATGAGGACCTGTCGTGTTTCTTAATTCAGTGGTTATCGTCCTGCGCGAGGTGCTGGAGGCGGCGGTACTGGTGAGTGCCCTGCTGGCCCTGGCGCGCTGTATTCGTCTTGGAAACCGCTGGTTGTGGCTCGCCGTGCCGCTGGCGGCGGCGGGAGTGACGCTCTATGCCTCGTTTCTGGCGACGATTACCGATGCGCTGGACGGCGCAGGTCAGGAGGTGGTGAATGCCAGTCTGCAAGCGGGCGTGTACCTGCTGCTGGTGCCCATTCTCGCGCTCAGTTGGCGTGCACAGAGGCGGCCGCGTCTACTGATGGTATTGATGGCAATCGCCATCAGCCTGGCGATCGTGCGCGAGTGCGCAGAGATACAGATTTATGTGCGTGCCTTTGCCGCACTCGGTGAACACGCGGCGGCCGTCTGGGCAGGCAGTGCCCTGGGCATGGGCATAGGCATCAGTGCCGGAGTGCTGGTCTACGGAGCCCTGCGGGCCTTGCCACGGCGTTGGGCCCTGTGGGGCTGCTGTGCGGCCCTGGCCCTGATTGGCGCCGGCATGCTCATGCAGGCCACCCTGTTACTGGAACAGGTGGATTGGTTGCCGGATCAGTCCCCGCTCTGGGACAGCTCGGCGCTGCTCAGCGAACAATCGTTTTTTGGTGAACTGCTGTACGCCGTACTGGGCTACGAAGCCACGCCCGGGGCGCTGCAGGTGGGCCTGTATCTGGGCAGTCTGGCGCTGGCCGGTGTTGCGCTCTGGTGGGGCAGTAAAGGGAGGGCCGGACATGCGGTCAGGGAATAGCTCCAGGGGGTTGATGCTGGCGGTGTTTGCGGCGCTTCCAACAGCCGTTCTGGCCGACGGCAGCGTTGTCGACAAGGTCTATCACCCCTATGTGGAACAGCTGGAATGGGAGCTGGAGTGGCGCGCGGTGCAGGAACACAATCCACCCGCCGGCGAGGCACAACGGCAGGCCACACACCGTGTCGGTCTGGGTCGAGCCGTGTCGGAGTTCCTGTTTGCCGAAGCGTATCTGGTCGGCCGGGAGGGCAGCGACAGCGGATTTACCATCGACGCCTGGGAGTTGGAGGCACTGTGGCAACTGTCAGAGCAGGGGGAGTTTCTGCTCGATTACGGCCTGTTGTTCGAGTTGGAGAAGTATCGACACGAAGAAATCTGGGAGTACTCCACCACCTTGTTACTGGAGCGAGAACTGGGTCGTTTCAGTGCGACAGCCAACGTCGGGGTCATCTACGAATGGGGTGATGACATTGAGGACGAGTTCGAGACCGCCGCCGCGCTGCAGGCGCGCTACCGTCACTCCCCGTTACTGGAGCCAGCGCTGGAACTCTACCTGGGCGAAGACACCCGGGCACTGGGCCCCATGCTGCTGGGCATGGCACGCCTGGGCAGCCGCCAGGCGCTGCGCTGGGAGGCAGGCGTTGTCTGGGGTCTGGATGCGACCACCGCAGACTACACGCTGCGCGCGGTGCTGGAGTACGAGTTCTGAGCGAGCAGGGGCAATTGCTGCAGTAGGGCCTGCGATACGAAGTACACCATGAAGTTGGCATAGGCGATGGCAGGATAGTGGCCGCTGCCATACAACCAGAACTGGCCGATCATGCCATCGGCGACCGTTGCCATGGCGGCACCCAGAGCGACCCAGCGACCGCGGCGGCCAAAGGCCAGCCCTATCCACAGTGCGCAGGGCAGCATGAGCGCGATCAGGATCGAGTAGGCACCCGTAAGCCAGGCAATGTAGGCGGCTGTGCCTGGCAGGAGTACCTGGAAGAAGGCGAAAAGGCCGCCGGCGGCGGCGAGTACCATCGGCACGACACGCCACAGTGGGTGCACCCGGCCCCGGGTTGCCAGCCAGACGGCGGCCAGCAGCAGCGCGTATCCCGGGAAGAAGAACCAGACTGAATCCGCCAGATAGCTGTGCTGGACGACGTCATCGTAGCTGTAGAAGCGCGCCGGCACATTGCGGTTCACGGCGTCGCCGAGCAGACACACAGTGAGACCGGCGACGTTGAGGTCTGCAACCGCACAGTGTCTTGCGGTACTGGTCTGGTAGACCCAGCGGCGAATGCGCCAGCCATTCCACAGCAGGCCGCCCAGCAGCCCCATTTCCAGCGCCGCGAGCAGGATCTTCCAGGTACCACTCTCCACCTGTGCGATCCAGAATGCGCTTTGCAGCAGGATGATGGCGGTACACAGCAGCCAGGGCAGCCGGCGTAGCGGCAGGGGTGGAATGGCATCACGGCCGGTTGCGCTGGTCGGGTGGTGCATGGCGTGCCTCAGTCCTCGCCGGTCACGGCGGGAATGTAGTCGCCGTAACCTGCGGCCGCCATATTCTCAAGCGGAATGAAGCGCATCGCTGCCGAGTTCATGCAGTAGCGCAGTCCGGTGGGCGCAGGACCGTCATCAAACACGTGACCGAGATGGGAGTCCGCATAGCGGCTGCGAATTTCTGTGCGCGCGATGAAAAAGCTGCTGTCATCCCGTTCCACAACACTGTCCCCGCTGATCGGTCGAGTGAAACTGGGCCACCCGGTGCCCGATTTAAATTTATCGCGCGAGGAAAAGAGCGGCTCCCCGGATACGATGTCCACATAGATCCCTGCCCGCTTTTCGTCCCAGTAGGCGTTGTTGAAGGCACGCTCGGTGCCATCCTGGCGCGCCACCCGGAACTGTTCGGCGGTGAGGCGCTGGCGCAGGACTTCGTCAGAGGGGCGCACGAAACGTTCAGGATCGAAGGCCGTTTGCGTGCCCGCTGCTGTCGGAGCAGGACGAAAACGGGAGAAATCAAGCGTCTGCTCGTCCCCCCATACCCGGTCTATGAACTGATAGCGCCCCGAATTGAAGGTATAGAACTGGTAGCGCAGTGGATTCTTGCTGGCGTAATCCTGATGGTAGTCTTCTGCATCGTAGAATGCCGTGAAAGGCGTAATTTCGATGACCACAGGTGTGTCGTAGCGGCCAGAAGCCTCCAGCGCATCCCTTGACGCCTGCGCGACGCGCTGCTGCTCCTCGGAGTGATAGAAAATGGCCGGGCGGTACTGGCGGCCTCGATCAACGAATTGCCCGTCCGCGTCGGTGGGGTCCATAAAGCGCCAGAAGCCCTCCACCAAACCCTCGTAGGTGATCACGGTGGGGTCATAGTACACCTGCACTGCTTCGGTATGGCCGGTTTTGCCGGCGGAGACCTGCTTGTAGTCCGGGTTCTTTTCGGTACCGCCGCTGTAGCCGGAGACCGACTCCACAACGCCGGGTATCTTCTCAAAGCCCTCTTCCACGCACCAGAAGCAACCGCCGGCAAAGGTTGCCACGGCGAGGCCCGTATCGGCGGGCGCATAGGCGGATCGGGTGTGGCCAGGTGAGGCTCCGACAAAGGCTGCCAGCAGCAGGGCCGCCAGTCTGAGGGTATAACGCATGGTGTGCTCCTTTGAGAGGGGTCGCGCTTGCTACGCGCTGCAACGCTCAGGCGATGACAACACGGCGGCGGTCAGCAGTAGACCCCGTTACCGGTTGCGGAGTTCCATCGGGTGGTGGCGGTGATTTATTTGAGCAGAGATCCCAGCAGTCCGCGAAACAGCTTGCGGCCCAGACTGCTGCCGGCGGCAGAGCCGAGGCTGCGGGCCATACTCTTGATAAACGCCTCGCTGGTGCTCTGGCGTCCACCCGTGCTGCGGGTTTTCGCTTTGGCTGCTTTTTGTGTCGCGTCCTGAGCGCTCGCGGCTTCAATTCTCTCGCGCAACACCTCGTGGGCAGAGCGGGGGTCAACCGACTCGGCATAGCGGCGCTGGTTGGGGTCGTGCGTTAGAACCGCAGCGCGCTCCTGCGGGCTCGCAGGCCCCATGCGCGAGCACGGTGGGCGAATCAGGACGCGCTGCACGGGCGCCGGAATGCCCTTGTCCTGCAGCAGGGACACCAGCGCTTCGCCGACTCCCAGTTCGGTGATGGCGGTGACCGTATCCAGTGCGGGGTTCTCGCGAAACGATTGCGCGGCCACGCGCACGGCCTTTTGTTCACGGGGTGTGTAGGCCCGCAGCGCGTGCTGGATACGGTTCCCCAACTGACCCAGCACCGAATCCGGTATATCGCTGGGACTCTGGCTGATGAAGTAGACGCCGACGCCTTTTGAGCGAATCAGACGCACGACCTGCTCGATCTTTTCCAGCAGCGCTCGGGGCACATCTCGAAACAGCAGGTGAGCTTCGTCGAAAAAGAACACCAGCACAGGCTGCTCGGGGTCCCCGAGTTCCGGCAGCGTTTCAAACAGTTCGGAGAGTAACCAGAGCAGGAACGTAGAGTACACGCGCGGGCTCTGGATGAGGGTGTTGGCGGCAAGCAGGTTGATCACCCCGCGTCCGTCACGGGTGGTTTGCATAAAGTCCTTGAGTTCCAGTGAGGGCTCGCCGAAAAACGCGCGCCCCCCCTCACGCTCAAGCACCAGTAACCTGCGCAGAATGGCATTCACTGAAGCCTTGGCGACACCGAAGCCTGCTCCCAGTTCCGAGCCGTGCTCCGCGAGATATTCCAGCGTTGTACGCAGGTCAGCCAGATCTACCAGCAGCAGGCCCTCGCTGTCGGCGAACTCGAAGACCACGTTCATCACACCTTCCTGGGTGTCGTTGAGGTCCAGCAGGCGGGCCAGCAGCGCGGGGCCCATCTCGGTGACGGTGGTGCGCACCGGTGTCCCGGCCTCCCCGAACACATCCCAGAAGGCGACGGGAAAGCCGCGCTGCTGGTAGTGGGTAATGCCGATGTACTGGTTCCGTTCATCCACTTTGGGGTGTGGTGTTCCCGCCTGGCTGATACCGGAGAGATCGCCTTTGACATCCGCCATGAACACGGGCACACCGCGGTCAGAGAAGCTCTCTGCGAGGCACTGCAGTGTGACGGTTTTCCCGGTGCCGGTAGCGCCGGCAATCAGGCCGTGGCGGTTGGCGTAGCGTGGCAGCAGGCCGCACTGTCCTTCGGCGTTGCCGCCAATCAGAATTTGCTCGTTCATTGCTGGGGAATTCATCCTTTTGCGTTGTTGCTACCCGCCAGTTTCGGTTTACTGGCACGCTTCGGCGTGGCGCGCGGCGCGGCCTTGCTGCCAGCGGCCTGACGGGATTTGGTTTTGGTTTTGGTTTTGGCCGTGGTTTTGGTCCCGCTCTTCGTTGACGCCTTGGCGGTGCTGCCAGCCGCCGCTTTTGCCTTGCTGCGGCCAGAGCGTTTCGGGGCCGTGCGCAGCCCCGCCAGTTCCTCCAGCTCTGTCAGCGCTTCTTCGAGATAGTCGATAATGCGCTGTACCTGGGGCATAGAGCGCCGGCAGGCGACGATGCCGAAATCCAGCTGCTTGCGATAGCTCACCAGCGTGATGTTCATGGCGAAACCATCAAACACAATGGACGCAGGATACACGCCTTCCAGGCTGGCGCCGTTCCAGTAGAGCTGCTCCCGCGGCCCGGGGACGTTGGATATCACAGTGCTGAAGGCGGGGAAATTGGCCGCGATGCCGAGCACCGAGGTGAGCAGGGCGGGTATCTGGGTAATCTGCATGAACAGCGTCGCCTCGCGTTGGGACATGCTGCGCAGCAGTGTCTTGCCCGCCGCCATCGAGGCCTGGATCTTGCGCAGCCGCTGCTCCGGATCGGCGACGTCGGTTGCCAGGTCGGCGGTAATGAAGCCGACGGCGTTGGATGAATCGAGATCGCTCTCCTCCCGGAGCGAGATCGGCGCCATCGCCTTTAGCGAGTGCGCGGGGTGCTCGCCCAGGTTGGCAAGGTGGCGCCGCAGAGCACCTGCACACATCGCCAGCACGATATCGTTGACGGTGGCATGGGTTGCCTTGCAGACGTTGCGTACACGTTCGAACTCGAAGGACTGGGCAACGAAGCGCCTGGACCCGCTGACATTGGTGTTGATCGAGGTGCGGGGCACGTGATGCCAGGGTACTGCGAGGTTACCACTGCGGCCAAAGAAAGCGCCGCCGAACTGGCGAAAGGCGCTGACCAGGTTGGTTGTGGTGTCGTACTGCTGGCGCAGCGCTTCCAGCACGGTTTTCAGTTCCCGCCCGCGCGGCTCTACACGCTCCACGGGGGGTGGCAGGCGCCTTGCCTTGTACTGCTCGAAGGCTTCGAAGGACATTGCGGAGTGGCGCGCTCGACTGCGGGGGCTGGTGGAGTACATGGCGTTCATCATGTGCATCGCCGAGGCGCCGTCGGTCGCCGCGTGATGGCATTTGCTGTACACGGCAAACTGGTTGTTGCGCAGGCCTTCGATGAGATGCAGTTCCCAGAGTGGTCGCGTGCGGTCAAGCAGCGTGCTGTGCAGCCGGGACACCAGCATGAAGAGCTCACGATAGCGTCCGGGTTGGGGCAGGGCGGAGTGGCGCACATGGTAGTCAATATCGAAGTGCTCATCCTTTTCCCAATAGAGCCGCAGGGGACCTGCGCGACCGGTGGTGACATACTCACCAAACGGGCGCCGGTACTCCTCGTCGGTGCGCAGGGCGGCAAGCACCTGCTGCAGGAATTCGCGTTGGTCTACACCCTTCGGGTAGTTGAACAGGTGCAGTCCGCCCACATGCATGGGGGTCTGTCGTTTCTCCATCAGGAGAAAGCCGGCGTCGGCGAGGTTGACTGGGCGCATGGGGATGACCTCTCGTTATTCTGTTTGACCAAACAATAGCGTCAATGAGGCTATCCGCAAAGGCCTGATTCCGCTGTCACAGCCAGCGCACCTTACGGAACAGGGTCAGCATGCCCACCGCCAGAAGTGCCATCAGTCCCAACACCACAAAGTAACCGTAGCGGAACTGCAGTTCGGGCATGTGCTGGAAGTTCATGCCGTACAGACCCGCCACAAAACTCAACGGCACAAAGATCGCTGTGATGATGGTGAGGACCTTCATGGTCTGGTTGAGCTGGTGGGAGGTGATGGAAATATGGCTCTCCACGAGGTCGCCGCAGATCTCGTAGTACATGGAGCACAGGGTTCGCAGCCGTTCGCAGCGGTCGAAGAGGTCGCGACGCACGTGATGGCTCTTGTCCTTGCCGGTACCCAGGTGGACGGTGCCGCTGTGGAGAATGTGCTCGGCCAGCGCTTCATGGTAGTTGAAAATACGCAGCAGTTTGCGCAATCGCGAGCGGTAGATCACCAGTTCTTTCATCACGGTATCGGTCTGGTCGGTCAGCAGGGCATCTTCCAGACCGGCCAGGGTGTCCTCGAAATCCATGAGCTTTTCCAGATAACGCCCACCCACGTAGTGCAAAATACGCAGGGCGAGGACATTGGGCGTTTTCAGCAAGGACTGTTGTTCCTCGCTGTCCCAGAAGTGGTTTACACTGACGGCCGTGCCGGGGTGGCTGGTGATGAGAATCCGCTTGCCGACCCACATACCGACAGGCATAGGCTGTAATTCCAGGTTGTCGTCCAGGCTGGTCATGCCGCGAAACAGGATGAACGTGTCGTGGTCGAATTCTTCCACCTTGGGCGGATGCCGGGTGCGGGCGCAGTCAGAGACAGCGAGCCGGTCACAATTGAGTGAAACGAGCAACTCCTGCCGCTCTGCGGTCAGCTCGCCCTCCATATCCAGCCAGAGCACGCTGCTTTCCTGTCCACGCCAGACAGCAATCAACGATTCGTCGCCTGTCTGGTACTGCCCTTGCGGTGAGAGTAATTTTGCCCTGATCATGTGTCCGTGACCCTTCAAGGAACCCTGCATGGAACAGCTTAACCGAATCCTCAATGCGCCTCTAATCGTATTTGGCGACGTTGCCATTACCCTGGCCCAGGTGTTGACCGTTCTGGCCCTGCTGGTCGGTGGGATCTTCTTCGTGCTCTGGAGCGGTCGCTTCCTGCGCTCGCGTATGCTCAAGCGCAACCTCGATCCGAATGTGGTGCAGCTGGCTTTCCGTGCCTACCTCATTCTCGGTATGGCCATTGTGGGCATGTCGACGCTGGATCTGCTGAGTGTCCCACTGGCGGCGTTCGCGTTCGTCTCAGGCGCCGTGGCGATCGGGTTTGGCTTCGGTGCACAGAACATCATCAACAACTTCATCAGTGGCTGGATACTGATGTGGGAGCGGCCCATCAAGATCGGAGATTTCCTCGAGCTTGGTGAGGTGCGCGGGACGGTGGAGTCTATCAACACGCGCTCGACGCGCATCCGACGTGTTGATGGCGTACACCTGCTGATTCCCAACAGCCAGTTGCTCGAGAATACCGTCACCAACTGGACACTGGTGGACGACCTGGTGCGCACGGCGGTGCGGGTGGGTGTTGCCTACGACAGCGACGTGCGGCTTACCGAGACCCTGATGTACCGTGTTGCCGAGGAGCATCCGAACGTGTTGAAGACGCCGGAACCCATGGTGATTTTCGACAACTTTGGCGACAGCTCGCTGGAATTCGAACTCAATTTCTGGGTGCACTCCACCGCCGAGCGCGGCTTGCGCCTGATTCGCAGCGACCTTCGCTTCCAGATCGATGCGCTGTTCCGGGAGCATGGGCTGGTTATCGCCTTCCCGCAGCGGGATGTGCACCTGAATGGTGAGCTGCGCCTGTTGAATTCCTGAGGCAGATGGCCTGACGTGGCCTCGGCGCCGTCCGTCAGCTTGCACTATACTGGGAGCATGAAAAGGTATTCCTTGTATCGCTGTCTCGCCCTGCTGCGTCTGTTGCTGCTGGCCTGGGTTCTTGCAGCCCCCGCTGCTGCCGCACAGGTCTGGGTGATTCACATCGACGGCCCCATCGGCCCGGCAACCGCGGACCACATGATTCGCTCGCTCGAACGCGCCGTCGCTGCGAACGCCGAGGCGGTTGTACTGCGCATCGACACACCAGGTGGCCTGGACAGCGCCATGCGCGACATGATCAAGGCCATACTGGCAGCACCCGTCCCGGTATTGGGATACGTGGGACCCAGTGGCGCGCGGGCCGCCAGCGCCGGCACCTACCTGTTGTATGCCACACACATCGCGGCCATGGCCCCGGGGACCAATCTGGGGTCGGCGACACCGGTGCAGCTTGGCGGCGGCGGTCTGCCGGGGTTGCCGGGTGCGGATGAGGGGGAGGAGGGCGCAGCATCGTCGCCCGCCACCACCGCGGGCAGTACAGCGATGGAGCGCAAGGTGGTGAACGATGCGGTGGCCTACATCCGCAGCCTCGCGCAGCTGCGCGGGCGCAATGGTGACTGGGCGGAACGCGCGGTGCGCGACGGGGTCAGCCTGCCGGCAGAAGACGCGCTGGCCGCCGGGGTCATCGATCAACTGGCGGACTCGATTCCCCTGCTGTTGCAGGGCGTGCACGGGATAGCGGTCGATGTGGGGGATGCCACCCGGGTGCTCGAGACGGCTGGCGTGGCAATCGTAGACCAGGCGCCGGACTGGCGCAGTGAGTTCCTCGCTGTCATCACCAATCCCAACATCGCGTATATCCTGCTGCTGGTCGGTATCTACGGTTTGGTCATCGAGTTCTACAACCCGGGCATTGGCCTGCCCGGTATCGTGGGCGCCGTGAGCCTGCTGATTGCCCTGTATGCTCTGCAGATGCTGCCCGTCAGCTACGCCGGTATGGGTCTGCTGCTGCTCGGCGTGGCCTTGATGGCGGCCGAAGCCTTTGCGCCGAGTTTCGGGGTGCTGGGGCTGGGTGGAGCTGCCGCTTTCGTAACGGGTTCGATCATGTTGATGGATACCAACCTGCCCGCCTACCAACTGGCACTGCCTATCGTGCTCGCGGTCACCGTATTCAGTGTCGGCTTGCTGGTGTTTGCACTGGGCATGGTGCTGCGCGCGCGCAAGCGCGCGGTGGTCAGTGGTGTGCAGCGCCTGGTGGGCATGACGACGCACGTGGCGCGCCTGCACGATGGCGAGGCCTGGGTATGGCTGGATGGGGAACTCTGGCATGCGCGCAGCGAGGCTCCCCTGCAACCTGACGAGCCAGTCGTTGTGCTGGCAATCGACGGATTGACTGCGGTCGTCCGCAGTCAATCCGAACAACCTCCGGAAAAAGGATAGGCCTGATGTTCGAGATCGAGATGTTTACCGGCGCCTTTATCGTGCTCGCGATAGTGTTGCTGCTGTCCATGTTCCGGGTGCTCCGCGAGTATGAGCGGGGCGTCATTTTCATGCTGGGCCGTTTCTACAAGGTGAAAGGCCCTGGCCTGATCATCATCATTCCCGTGCTGCAGCAGATGGTGCGTGTGGACCTGCGTACCCTGGTCATGGACGTGCCTACGCAGGACGTGATTTCCCGTGACAACGTGTCGGTACAGGTCAACGCTGTGATCTATTTCCGTGTGGTTGACCCTGAGCGGGCCATCATCCAGGTGGAGAACTACCTTGAGGCGACAAGCCAGCTGTCCCAGACGACGCTGCGCTCGGTGCTGGGGCAGCATGATCTCGATGACATGCTCGCCGAGCGGGATCGTTTGAACGACGACATTCAGTCCATTCTCGATAAGCAGACAGAAGCCTGGGGTGTGAAGGTGGCCAACGTCGAGATCAAACATGTGGATCTCAACGAGTCCATGGTACGGGCGATTGCGAAACAGGCGGAGGCCGAACGCGAACGCCGGGCCAAGGTGATCCACGCCATGGGTGAAGCCGAAGCTGCCGAGAAACTGGCTGAAGCCGCCAAGATGCTGGCCACTGAAGAGTCCGCGATCCAGCTTCGTTACCTGCAGACGCTGGTGGAGATTGCCGGTGACAAGAGTTCGACGATTGTGTTCCCGCTACCGGTGGATATCATGAAGAAATTTACCTCCTAGGCAGCGGAGTCACGGCCCCATGCAGTGCATCGAAATCAGTCAACCCGGCGCACCTGCCGTATTGAAAATGACACGTCGTGAGGCCCCTGTTGCGGGTGCCGGCGAACTCCTGATTGATGTTGTCGCGGCAGGGGTCAACCGGCCGGACGTGATGCAGCGACTCGGTCTGTACCCCCCACCCCCAGGGGCGTCAGACCTTCCCGGCCTGGAAGTGGCAGGTCGCGTGGCGGCGGTGGGGGCCGGTGTTGTCGGCTGGCAGGTCGGTGATCACGTCTGTGCCCTGACCAATGGTGGTGGCTACGCAGAGCAGGTTGTAGCGCCGGCGGGGCAGTGCCTGCCGCTGCCTGCTGGTATGGACTTTGTCGCGGCTGCCGGCCTTCCCGAGACGTTTTTCACCGTGTGGACCAACGTGTTCATGCGCGGGCGCCTGCAGGCCGGCGAAAGCCTGTTGGTGCATGGTGGCAGCTCGGGTATCGGTACCAGCGCAATCCAGATGGCGCGGGCCCTTGGCGCAACCGTGTATGCAACGGCGGGCAGCGAGGAGAAGTGCGCGGCCTGTGTCCGGCTCGGTGCCGCCCGCGCGGTCAACTACCGCAGTGAAGACTTTGAGCAGGTGCTCGGTGAACTGACCGGCGGCAGCGGTGTGGATGTCATACTGGACATGGTTGGCGGCGAGTATATCAACCGCAACCTGCGGCTGGCGGCGACCGACGGTCGCATCGTGAACATCGCCTACCAGGGTGGTTTCGAGGCTACGGTCAACTTTGTGCCAGTGTTGTTGAAGCGCCTGACCCTGAGCGCGTCGACCCTGCGCCCTCAGTCAAGTGAGGCGAAAGCGGAGATCGCCGCGCAGTTGCGTGAGCGTATATGGCCGCTGCTGGAGGCGGGTGAAATCCAGCCGGTGATCGCGGCGACGTTTCCGCTGCAGGACGCTGCGGCGGCCCACGAACTGATGGAAAGCAGCGCTCATATAGGGAAGATCATACTCACGGTGCGCTGAAAGCGCTCTTTGATCAACTGAACAGCCAGGGCCTGAGTGCCTCCCGGTTTTCCACCACGATCTGCTGTGCCATAGGGTCTTCAAGTGAGGCCGGCTCAGGGTCGATGTGCAACAGCTTCAGGGCGTAGGGCACCAGCCGCCCACGCACGGTGATGTGCAGGGCGCCCTCCAGCATGCCGTAATCTGTCTCCACCACCTGCTGCTGTGCAGGCGACAGCCTTGGATCCGGCACAATACGCAGCGTCACGTGGGTGTTCCAGTCGTGGTCGTTCTCGACCCCCTGGGGCGAGTCATCAAGTATCTCCGGAATATCGCGGAAACGGCTGAGCACAAAGTCGCGGTACTCCTGGTTCTTTTCACACCAGGCACGTACATGCCAGCGCAGCCCGGTGAATACCAGAGTATGCGGCACGATGATACGCCCCTCGCGGTTGGGGTTGTGCAGTGACACGTAATCCACTTCCAGGCGTTTGCGCTGACGTGCGGCCTGCATGATGGGGCGCAGTACCTCGGGGCGCACATCGCGCACCGGTACCCGCAGCACCTCAATATTCGCGACGTTCAGTGCCAGCGATTCGAACACGTTTGACAGTTCGTTGTTGCGCGCCATCAGGTGCAGGTACTCGTCCGCCACGCCCTCTGTCACTTGCGGCCTGAACCCCGCTGCCGGCATGTAACCCTTGAGCGATGCATCGTAAACAAGATTGCCCGGCCCGATGTCACGGATATAGCGATTGATATCCTTGCTCGCCTGCTGGCGACCAATGCCGAAGGTTTCACACAGGTGGCGGGTGGTCAGTCGACCCTCCCACAGAACAATGGTCTCAATGTAGCGGTAACGTACCAGCAAGTCCCAGCGTATGGGCCATGGGTTGGAGGGTGTTGCTGGCATACCTGCTCCCGTTCAGATTGAATTGCCTGTATCGTACACTGCAGTGCAGCCAGCGAATACCGAGGACAGGGCAATCGCTTCTCCCGACATCAGTGACTTGTATCACCTAGCCAGCCAGCTTGAGCACGACCGGGATCTGTCGCTGGCGCAGTTACGGCAGCGCGACCGGGAAATCGGCCGGAGCTGCGTCGAGACTGCTGATGACTGGCAGCGGGTACAGCACTGGTTGCAGTCGGTGGACCCGCGGTCGCAGCGCAGGCCGGAGTGGGCCAGCCGCGCCAATCCCGCGGTTCTGCTCAACCTGTTGGCGCTGTGTGCAGGTTTCGCCGCTATGGCGGGGCTGTTACTCGGCAGCGCGAATGCGCTGGTCAATGTGCTGTTCTGGTTGTTGGTGTTCGTGGGGCTGCAAGGGCTGCTGATGGTGGGGTCGCTGCTGGTGCTGTTGCAGCTGCTGTGGGGCAGGGTGCCCCCGGCGTCGCCGGTACAGCCGATACGTTTTGTTCTGCGGCGGCGCTGGCCTGATGCGCGGGCGCTGCGCGAGGCACAGCCGCTGTTGCGCCTGCTTTTTCTCCGCCACGGCCAGGCGCTGGGTGCGCTGTTCGCGGCAGGTGCGGCGGCGGCATTTCTCGTCTTGCCGGCAGTGGACAACTACGGGTTTGTGTGGGGGTCCACCTATCCGCTCAGCGACCCGTTCATGCAGGCCCTGGTAGACGCGCTTGCCTGGCCCTGGCAAAGCCTGCTTCCGAGTGCCACGATCGCGCCCGAGTTGCTGAGCAGTAGCCGATATCACGCGGCGCTGCAGTTGCTGGACGTCGAGCGGCTGGAGCGCATGCGCGGCTGGTGGGGTTTCTTGATGCTGTGCCTGCTGGTTTACAGTCTGTTGCCGCGCGTGTTGCTGTACCTCCTGTCACGCGTCCTGTACCGGCGGCAGTTGCTGGCCAGCCTGCTCAGCTATCCCGGTGTCGAGCGCGTGCTGGCACGGATGCAGGCGCCACTGGTGGCAACCGGTGCGGCACCTGAAGCCGCCATCACGGGGCCGGGCAAATCCGGCGCTGCGGAGCCGGGCGTTGATACGGCGCCTGTCGCGTGGCCGCGTGCCTTGCTGCTGGAGGTGGCTGGCGCTTTCGGTGAACAGGCCCCTGCAAGCTACGAAGAGCTGGCGGACGGGCAACCTGCGCAGCGTGCGGGTATTGCCGGTAGCGATCTTGCCACGGACCGGCGGACGCTGGCGGCGCTGCCGCTTGGGGATATCGACCGGCTCTATCTTGCGGTAAAGGGCTGGGAGCCACCCGTCGCGGAGCTGGCCGATCTACTGGAGCCCCTGTTCAGCATTCCACAATGCAGTGTTCTCCTGGTACCGCTGCCGGGCCGTCCCTTGCCGCACCGCAAGGTGGAAGACTGGCGCCTGTTTGCCCGGGCCATGCCGTTTCAGGCGGTGGATGTGCAGCTGCTGAATCCGGTGGTGATCTCATGAGTCTGCCGGTTTTTGCGGTCGTGGGCCGTCCCAACAAAGGCAAGTCAAGTATTGTGGCAACACTCGCGCGAGACGATTCCGTGGGGATTGAGGCGCGTGCGGGTTCGACACGCGAAGCACGCGAGTTTCCGATGCGCGTCGACGGCGAGACTCTGTACACGCTGGTGGATACGCCCGGCATACAGCGGGCGCGTGCGGTGCTGGAGTGGTTGCGTGCACACGCCGCTGATGCGGCGAGCAGGCCCAGGGCAGTACGCGACTTTGTTGACGCGCACCGCGACGATCCGCGGTTTCACGATGAGTGTGCACTGTTGGAGCCTGTTGTTGCTGGTGCCGGGATTATTTACGTGGTCGACGGATCTGTGCCTTTCGCTGCCGACTACGAGGCGGAAATGGAAATTCTGCGCTGGACAGGCCGCCCCAGCCTCGCGTTGATCAACCCCATCGACAATGAAGATTATGTGGCGGAGTGGCAGGCCGGTCTGGGGCAATATTTCCAGACTGTGCGCCTGTTCAATGCGCAACGTGCCGAGGCAGAGAAACAGCTTGAGCTGCTGGTACTGTTTGGGCACCTCGATGAGCAGTGGCGGCAGTCACTGGACCGTGCGGTTGAGGTGTTACGCAGGGAACGCGGGCGTGAACACCGTGAGGCTGCGGCACTGATTACCGAATGGATTGCCGAAGCACTGGAGTTTCAGCTCTCGCAGCGGGTACCCGAGGGGCTGCCGGTGCAGCCGGTGCAGGACCTCCTGTTCAGCCGCTACCAGCATGAGCTAAAGGCTCGCGAGCGGCACTGTCGTCGACAGGTGGAGGAGGTCTACCACTATCATCGTCTGCAGCGCAGTGAGCTGGATCTCGACCTGGAAGCGTCAGAGCTGTTCAACGTGGAGCAATGGTATCTATGGGGGCTGGATCGTCGAGCGCTGGCGCTGGTGGCAGCCTCGGCGGGCGCATTGCTGGGCGGTGGCACGGGGATGGCCCTGGACGGCGTCACAGCGGGGCTCACAGGCGGCCTGGGCACACTGGTCAGTGGAGCGCTCGGCGCGGCGTCTGGCGGTATGGCGGCCTTGCGGTATGCTGATGAGATTGCTCAGCTTAGGGTCAAGGGCATTCCCAGCGGCGGTAAACTGGTGAGCTATGGGCCCTCGCGAAACCCGAATTTTCCCTTCGTGCTACTGGGCAGGGCGCTGCTGCATCAGCAACGTCTGTGCAGTCGCACACACGCCGACCGCAGTGCACTGCAGCTGGATACCGCCCTGCTGGCCGATGTCAGCGACGCCGAACGTCGCCAGCTGGCGCGCTGGTTCGCGTCCCTGCGCCAGCCGCGCCGCGCCGCGGCCGCGCGCCAGGCGCTGGCCGACTGGATCCTGGCCCGCAGGGGTGCGACGCAGGGCGACGCCTGAGCACTCGCTCAGCGGATAGCCGATTCCGGCCTGCCTTGCCAGTAAAAGGGCTGCAGCGTGCTGTCGCCGGTAAATACCTCGGACAGCGACTCCGCCGCATAGACGCGGCCATTCAGCACAACGTGGCTGATACGGTCTGTCTGCCGGATATCCTCCAGCGGGTTGCCGTCAATAATGACCAGGTCTGCCAGCTTGCCCGCCTCCAGTGAGCCGATGTCGCCTTCCATCCCGAGGTAGCGCGCCGGATTGATGGTCGCTGCGGCCAGTGCCTCCATCGGGCTGAAGCCACCACGCACGAAACTCCACATTTCCCAGTGCGTGGCCAGGCCCTCGCGCTGGCCGTGTCCGCCGGTGTTGACCAGTATTCCGGCGTCCAGCAAGCCTTTGGCGGCCGCGGCGGCGTCGTCATCGCGGTAGTCAGCTTCCGGGGCCATGGGCCTGCGCACCGAGCGAGGTTGTAATACGGCTGGCGGGACGAAGTTGGCGAGCAGGGGGTGTTTCCACACCTCCGTGTCCTGGTAGTAGTAGTCCTCGGAGGTCAGCCCACCGAAAGTCACCACCAGCGTGGGGGTGTAGCCCGCTTCGCTCTGTCGCCAGTACTGCAGGACATCCTCGTACAGGCGCAGGGCAGGGACATTGTGCTCGACCCCGGTGATACCGTCGCCGATCAGGTTCATGTCCATGTGGTACAGGGCCCCACCTTCGGCGACGGGCATCAGGCCCTCGCGGCGGGAGGCTTCGATCACCATCTGCCGCTGGTCGCGACGCCGCTGGTTGTAGTTTTTCACGGTCACTGCGCCCTGGGCCTTGAGCCGGCGCACGTGTGCCAGGGCATCGTCCAGGGTCTCTACCGGCGAATAATAGGTTGACTTCGCACCGTAGATGATTTCAGCCGTGGAGAAAATCCGCGGTCCGAGAATGCGCCCGGCACGGGCATACTCAGCGGCAGCAAACACCTGGGAGGCGACGCTGGACGGGTTGTGCACCGTGGTAACGCCCAGTGCAAGGTGCGCGAGCAGATCCCAGTTCTGCTGCGGGATAATGTCGGCGCGGCCGTAGGGGCCGTGCGCATGGATATCAATAAAACCTGGCAGCAGTGTCTTGCCGCCCAGGTCCACGGTGCGGAAGCCCTCCGGTATTGCGAGGCTGGCATCCCCCACGGCGCGGATGCGGTTACCGTCCAGCAGCACCGTGCCACCGTCAATCACCTCGCGCCGGCTGTTCAATGTGACTACCCGTGCATTGGTGAGTGCGAGGCGTGTGTCGGGGCGGTCACTGGCCACGCGTATGCTGAGATCCACACCGCTTTCGGGGGGCGTGAAGTCTGCACGCATCGCATCGGCGACGGTGACCGTGTTCAGTGTCGGGCCCGTACTCCAGACCACTGCGCTCCCCGCGGCGTTCCAGTTCAGGTAGTCGCCGCCGACCCGGCTCAGGCGCACAATGGGGAACGCGGGCCTGGGATCATCGAGCACCAGCGTTTTGCCCGCGGTGGGCGCGGCTGCTGCGAGGTACATCTGGTGGCCGTTTTCGAAGGCGATGTGCCGACCGTCGGGGGCCAGACGGATGCGTGTGGCCAGCTCGGCACTGGCGACCTGCTGTACATCGTGGCCAGTGCGCGACATGGCGATGAGCACTGTGCTCGCGTTGCTGCTGCCGCGGCCCGAGGCGGTGTCGGCGCGTTCCTGCGCGTAGACCCGGCCATCCGGACCAAAATGGGGGTGTTCACCGCGTGCGCTGACAAACTTCATGTCGCCGGTGGCGCGCGAGACCAGGTAGATGCCGGGTTGTACCGACCACTCCGGGTTGAGCAGGGCACTGCCGGCCAGCTTGCGCAGGGCCAGGGTATCGCCGCTGCCGTCGATAGCCAGTTCCGTGTACTGGCCTTTCGGATGATCCAGGGCACGCGCCTTGCCGCCGCGGACCGGCACGCGGTGAATGCGGCTGAGTTCGCTGTCTGTCCAGCGCAGGAACAGGATTTCACGACCGTCGGGACTCCACACGGGGGCGTAGTCGAAACCACCTTCGCCGTCCCCCGTGAGACGCTGGGGTTCCGCGCTGCCGCGCTTGATATACAGCCGGCCCAGCGATTCGAAAACGATGGCCTTGCCGTCCGGTGACGGTGTGGCGAAGCGCACCATACGAGTGCTGAAGTGCTCCGGTGCCACGTCGACCGGGAAGCGCACGGCGGGATAGATGTCACGGCTGTCCCTGACTTCGAAGGGGATGTTCAGCAGGGAGCCGTCAAGCGTGTTCAAACGCCAGATCTTGCCCTGTGCCCAGAACACGATATCGCGGCTGTCAGGGGTCCATTCCATGGTGGGGTAGAGCCCGTGCACAGCCCAGGTCTCCTGCATATCGAGGTCGAGGCCATCGAACAGCATGCGTTCGGTGCCGGTGGCGAGGTCTTTGACGAACAACCGCGACTGGGCGCGCACCCGCTTGACGTAGGCGAGTCGCTTGCCATCCGGTGACGGCGTGGCGCGCACCGCGCCGCCGGGGCCGCCGGCCACAGTGCTGACATTCCCACTGGCGAGATCAACCCGGCGAATCTGGAACAGTTCGGTATTGCTGTCCTGGTGATAGATAAACGTGTCGCCCGGTGTCGTGTTCAGGGAGAAATACAGGCTTTTGCCATCCGGACTGAAAGCGGGTTCGCCCTGTTCTTTCTGGAAGGTCGGGCTGGGGCGGGGAATCAGCATCTGCCCCGCGTTCTGCGCAGTGCCGCCAACGTGGTACATCCAGATTTCGCCGGTCCCCAGGGAGCGGGAGGTGGTGTAATGCTTGCGGGCCGCCAGATACTTGCCGTCCGGGCTCCAGCTGGGGCTGTTGAGCAGCCGGAAGTCCTCAAAGGTAAGTTGCTGCAGTGCGCCGCTGCCGCGTTCCAGCAGCCACAGGTTGTCGCCGCCAGTGCGATCCGAGGTGAAGGCGATATGGCGGCCATCCGGGCTGTATTGAGGTTGCATGTCCCAGGCGAAGCCCGTGGTCAGTGGCGTTGCGATCCCGCCGCTGATGGGCATTTCATACAGGTTGCCCAGCAGGTCAAAGGCAATATGCCTGCCATCCGGGGAGACGTCGATGCTCATCCACGTGCCTTCGCGCACATCGATCGCGGCGCGGGTGGTCGGGGCCGAGAAATCGGGCTCGTCGACGCGCCATGTGCTACTGTCTTGAGCGTGGGCGGTAGCGTCCGGGATCAGGCCCGCGAGTAGCAGGCCAAGAAGTGTGCGGGTCAGGATAGGCATGGCATGGTCCGGATTCGGTGGTTTGAGTAGAGCGGCCCGGACACAGAGAGTGATCCAGCCGCCGACAGGCGCGTACCATACTACGTGGTTTCCCTGCTGTGAAATGCAGCCCCGTTCAGTCATGGAGTTTGTATGGAATTGATTCGATCCCTCGCGTTGCTGCTGGCTCTGGCTTGCGCTGTTCCGGCCATCGCGGAAGAACTGCAGGTCGGGGATAGCGCCCCCGCGTTCAGTCTGATGGGCAGCGATGGCAAACAGTATTCGCTGGCCGACTTCAAGGGCAAACAGGCGGTGGTGCTGGCTTGGTACCCGCGTGCCTTTACATCGGGCTGCACCGTGGAGTGCAAGTCGCTTGCTGAAAACGGGCACCTGATTCGGGAATACGATGTGACCTATTTTATGGCCAGTGTCGACGAGGTTGAGGAGAATCGCCGGTTTGCTGAGGAGACCGAGGCCGATTTTCCGCTGCTGAGTGACCCGGAGAAGCAGGTGGCGGAGGCCTACGGCGTGCTGGCCATGATGGGCTTTGCCAAGCGGCATACGTTCTACATCGGCGTTGATGGCACCATTCTCAAAATTGACCGCGCCATCAACCCCGCTACGGCCGCACAGGACATGGCGGCGAACCTCGGCGCCCTGGGCATTCCCAAGCGCTAGGCCCGGCGCTCACTGTGCTGCGGGGCCCCGTTCGTCCCGCGGCACCCTCCGTTGGTCGTTTTATCCCGGACTGAGCTGGCACTTCCGCGAGCGGCTTCTATAATGTCGGCCTTTTTCACCATGTAACGCTGACGCTGCACCGGCGGTCGGTTCCGGTAGACCGCGCTTGCGGGCGTCGGCGGCGGGGCCAGTCCGGGCGCCGTCGGGGATAATAATGCTCAGCACAGGCCAGACACGTGAATTGCTTCGCTTGGCGCTACCCATGGTGGTGTCGCAGAGTGCGTTCGCCTTGATGGTGTTCACTGATCGCCTGTTTCTGTCGCGTATCGACGCCCTGCACATTGCCTCCGCGCTGGGTGGTGGCGTTACATTTTTTGTGAGTGTATCCCTGTTCATTGGCGTAATGTCCTACGCGACTGCGCTGGTGGCACAGTATTACGGCTCCGGTCAGTTGCAGAAGTGCCCGCGCGTGCTCACCCAGGGCGTCATCATGGCGCTCGCCTGCCAACCGCTGCTAGTGGTTATTGCCTGGGGCATGGGCGGCCTGTTTGCCGCCATGGGGCATCCTCCGGAACAGGTGATACTGGAGCGGCAGTACTATCATGTGATGATGGGCGGTGCCTTCTTTGCCCTGGTCAAGGCCTGTGTGGCGGGCTATTTCTGCGGCATTGGCAAAACCCGCGTCGTGATGATCACCGATGTGCTGGGCGTGCTGATCAATATACCGCTCACCTGGGTATTGATCTTCGGCAAGTTTGGCTTTCCCGAGTTGGGTATTCGCGGCGCTGCGCTGGGCACCGTAATCGCCACGGCATGCAGCCTGCTGATCTATGCAGCCTTTTATTTCAACCGTATCCATCGTGAGCGCTTTCACGTCGCCGAGGCTTTCCACTATGACCGGGGAATCCTGCAGCGCTATGTGCGGCTCGGTCTGCCATCGGGCTTCGAGACGTTTGTTGGCGCCGCCACCTTCAATTTCTTTTTACTGCTGTTCCAGTCCTATGGCATCACCGAGGGCGCTGCAATGGCGATTGTCTTCAACTGGGACATGTTGAACTACGTGCCGTTGATAGGCCTGAACATCGCCGTCACCAGTATGATTGGGCGCTATGTGGGTTCGGGGGACATGACCCGGGCGAACCAGGTGATCGCGGCCGGTTTTACCGTCGCACTTGGCTTCTCCGTGCTGCTGGCCCTGTTCTTTGTGCTGTTCCGATACGAGCTGATGATGGTGTTTGCCACCCCGGAGCAGGATTTCACCGCCATCGTCGCACTGGGCGCGAGCATGATGCTGGGGATGGCGACCTATGTGGTGGCAGATGCGGTCATTCTGGTTTGCAGCGGGGTGTTGCGTGGTGCCGGGGATACCCGCTGGCTGATGAACACCTCCATGACCCTGCACGTGCTGATGCTTCTGGGCCAGTATGTGATGATCAAGCATCTCGGCGTGGGCCCCCTGGTCAGCTGGTGGGGCTTTGTGGCGATGCTGTTGGCACTCGCGCTGGTGTATCTCCTGCGCTTGCGCGGTACGACCTGGCGCAGGCCGTCCCGGCTGGCCCGCGTGATGGCCGAATAACTGACGCTACAGGGTCAGTATGCGGCGCAGCAGGCTGTTTTCACTGCGCTGCTGTTCCCGTACAAGCAACAGCGCCTGCAGTTGCTGTTCGATCTCGCCGGCGACGTCATCGCGAATCTTGCGCAGCTGCGCCTTGCCCGGTTTCCGCCGCGCGTAGGCTGCCAGGTCAATGGGTCGGCCGAAGCCGAGATAGCAGCGCTGGGGTTTGGGCAGCGCGGTGCCCAGTGCGCCGATGGCGAGGGGGGGCAGGGCGTCGCTGCGCGTGTCTTCTGTCAGCAGGCCGACACGGCGTAACAGCCGGCCTGGTAACGAATCCGGCAGTGCCTCGCTTTCTATCAGGTGGTCATAGAACTCGTCCGGCCCCACGATGCCAAAGGGCATGATGGTGTAGCCGTATTGCGCGGCCATGCGGATGAAGCCAAAGCGCTCCTTCCATTGCAGCTGGTAACGCAGTCGGTTTGGCTTCACCGCCTCATGCGCACCTCCGGGAAACACCAGAAGGTCCTGGCCGTGGGCCATAAGGGCACTGCAGACCTCGGGGTGACCCATGGCGGCGCCGCGCGCCAGCAGGGCCTGCTCCATCTGCGGGTGGGTAAACAGGAATTTATCGCCCAGAGGCCGCAGAAAGCGGCCGTACTGCTGCTGCAGTATGGAAACAACCACCATGCCATCCAGTGCGAAGAGGCTGTGGTTGCCGACGAACAGGCAGGGCCGTTGGGGTATGCGCTCAACACCGCGTACTTCGGGCCGGAAGTAGCGTTTGATGATCTGGTAGGCAATCTGCAGGTCGCGACTGCGCGGCACCTCGGTGAGCGCGAGGGCGCGCTCAATGTGCCGTTGCAGACGTTCGCCCTCCAGTGGCTGATTGTCCCTGTCGAGTGCTGTCATGCGATGGTCCGTTGTGCCGGCGGGCCGGTCAGTATATCACTCACTGCCCAGCAGGCGCCCGAGCCCGCGCTGCTGCAGCGCGTCTTCCAGCAGCGCGCGGATGTCGGCACTGTTGTCCAGGGTGAGTGCCTGCTGGGTGAGCCCCGCGGCGTCCTGTGCTGACATTGAGCGCAGCAGCCATTTGATCCTGGGCAGTTTCGAGGCACTCATACTCAGGGTGCGAATGCCGATTCCCAGCAGAAAGACCACGGCGGCGGGATCGGCCGCCATTTCGCCGCACAGGCTGAGGGGTAGTCCGCCAGCCTTCGCGGCGCTGGTGATGCGGGCGATCTCCTGCAGCACGGCGGGGTGGATATGGTCGTAGGCACCGGCCACTCTGGGGTTGTTGCGATCCAGTGCCAGCAGGTACTGGCTGAGATCGTTGGAGCCGATCGAGATAAAGTCCAGCCTGTCTGCCCAGGCTGGCAACAGCGAGATCGCTGCCGGCACTTCAACCATAATGCCCACCCGGGGTCGCCGTGCGTCCACGCCCTCGTCCTGCAGCTGCTGCAGCGCATCGTCCAGCACGCCCTTGAAGGCGGCGATTTCCCCGCTGTTGCTGACCATCGGCAGCAGAATGTGCAGGTCCGCAGTGCCCTCTGCGGCACGCAGCATGGCGCGGACCTGGGTCATCAGCAGCGAGCTGTTGTCGAGGCAGAAGCGGATGCCGCGCCAGCCCAGAGCCGGGTTCTCCTCGTGGATCGGGAAGTAGGGCAGTGGCTTGTCGCCACCAATGTCGAGAATGCGCATATACACTGGTCGGCCGTGGTAGGCCTGCAGGACCTGGCGGTAGATCTGCAGCTGCTCCTCCTCAGAGGGAAAGGTTTCGCTGATCATGAAGGGCATCTCGGTGCGGTACAGCCCGATCCCTTCCGCGCCGTTGGCGAGCCCGGGGGAGATATCCGCCAGCAGGCCGGTATTGGCCATGAGGCGCACGCGCTCACCATCCGTCGTTGTCGCCGGCTCATCTCTCAGGCTGGCGAGTTCTCCCTTCAGCGCCTGTTCAGCGCGCTGCAGCCGCTCGAACTCCAGGCGAATCGACGGGCTGGGGTAGAGAATAACCTGCCCTGTATTGCCGTCCACGATCAGCGGGCTGCCGTCTTCGATGTTTTTCAGTTTGCCGGTGCCCATCACGGCGGGCACACCCAGCGCGTTGGCAAGTACCGCCGTGTGGGACAGGCTTGACCCCTCGTAGCAGACAATACCGGCCAGCCGCACCGGGTCGCAGGCGGCAATATCCGACACGCTGACCTTGGCGCCGACCAGTACGATGGGGCCGTGGTCATCCGCGGGCAGGTTGCCGCTGGCCCCGGCCCAGGACTGGTAGAGCTTGTTGCCCAGGTGATGCAGGTCCTCGTTGCGGGCGCGCAGATAGGGGTCCTCCATGGCCAGGAATACCTCCGCGTAGTGGTGCACGACCTGCCGCAACGCGCCGGGCAGCCACTGCCCTGCGGCGATGGCCTGTTCCACCCCGACTCGCAGCCCGGGGTCATTGAGCAGCATCTGGTAGGCTGTAAACACCGCGCTGACACCGTCGGAAAGTTGCTCTCCCAGCGCCCTGCGCTCGTTTTCCACGTCCTGGCTCACGGTCGACAGCAGTTGGTGCCACTCGCTGATCGCGGCAGCCGGGTCCTCGCAGGGGCGGTCAGGTACTGCGTAGAGGTCGACATTCTCGCACAGCCAGGCGCTGCCGATGCCGGTCCCCGGCGCGCCCTTGACCCCGCGGACCCGGCGTACGGCGTTGGAGGGGGTGTGTACGGCAAGGGGCTCTGGAGGCAACACAAGCGCCAACTGGGTCGACAGGGTTACCAGGAAGGCCTGCTCATCTGCGGACATCAGGCGGCCCTCGCGGGATTGCACCACCAGCACGCCTATGACGGCGCCAGCCCTGACCACAGGTACCCCGCAAAAGCTGATGAACTCGTCCTCGCGGGTCTCGGCCAGGTAGCAAAAATCCGGATGGGAGGCCGCTTCCGCGACGTTGATCGGGTGTCGGGTCTGTGCCACGCGGCCAACGAGTCCGCGACCGGCGGGCAGACGGCTGTAACCGACCGCCTGTTGGTCGAGACCGTGACTGGCCACCAGCACCATGGCGCCATCCGTCGCGGCGATGTAAAGACTGCACACGTCCACGGCAATGGCGCGGTGAATGGCTTCGACAATCAGCTTGACCTGATCTTCAGTCTGGTCCGCCTGGGCAGCGGCTTGCACAATGCGGGTCAGTTCCTGCAGCGTATTCATTGATGGGCGATCCGGTGCCTTTGTTGGGGGGTTGAAGCACGTGACCCCAGTATCCGCTATAGTGCCCGATCGTGACCAGTCTACAAGCGTAAACTGTGAGCCTCGCCGGACTGAATCCGGTTCTGGATTGGAGACCAACATGAGATCTACCCTGTTTGGCCTGCTGATGCTGGCCGCCTACCTGGCTGTCGCCTCGCCGGCGGAGGAGTTCGACGCGCTCGTTGAGGAGCACTGGGCCTGGACCCTGGAACAGTCCCCCCAACTGCGTACCCACCTCGGTGATTCGGGTGCCAACGATCGCTGGGGCGACATGAGCCTCGCTGCCCACGCAGAGCGCGACACGCGCCGCGCGGAATTCCTGGCACAGCTGGAGGCGATTGACGCGGACGCGCTCGGTGAGCAGGCGCAATTGAGCTACGCCATGCTCCTGCGGCGCCTGCAGAGTGAGCGCAGTGAGTACAGGCTGGGCCTTCACCTGATCCCCATCAACATGCGCTCGGGTCCGCAGCACCTGCACTCGCTGCAGGAGCGTATCCGCTTCAGCAGCGAACGTGATTATCAGGACTGGCTGCAGCGCCTGCAGCGCATGCCTGCCCTGCTGGCGCAATACCGCGAACTGCTTGAGGAGGGAATCGCACAGCAGCGTACCCAGGCGCGTGTGGTCATGCAGCGTGTCCCCGCCCAGATCGACCGCCTGCTCGCGGGTGAGCCGGCCGAGAGTCCATTCTACAAGCCGTTTCGCACTGCGCCCGATGGCATGTCGGAATCACAGTGGGCCGCGCTGCAGAGCCGCGCTATGGAGGTCATTGATCGCGAGTTGAATCCGGCGCTTGCCGAATTCCGGGCGTTCCTTACCGCTACCTACCTGCCCGCCTGTCGTGAACAGCCGGGCATCGGCAGCCTGCCCGAAGGCAAGGCGCTGTACCGGTTTCTGGCGGGTTATTTCACCACCACGGATATGACGCCTGAAGCCATTCACGCAGTGGGCAAGGCGGAGGTGGCGCGTCTGCTGGCGGAAATGGAGCAAGTGAAGGCGAGCGTGGGGTTCGACGGTGACCTGCAGGCCTTCAACGCTTTCCTGCGCTCTGATCCCCGCTTCTACTACGAGACGCCGGAAGCGCTTTTTGAAGGGTACCTGGCCATTTCCAAGCGCCTCGATCCGGAGTTGGTGAAGCTGTTCGGCAAGCTGCCGCGCATGCCCTATGGCGTGCGCCCGATTCCGGACACCATCGCACCTGATACCACCACGGCGTACTACAGCCGACCCGCGGCCAATGGCACGCAGGCCGGTTACTATTACGTGAACCTCTACCGTCCCGAGGTGCGGCCCAAATACGAAATGGAAGTGTTGTCTGTGCACGAGGCTGTGCCCGGACACCACCTGCAGATTGCACTGGCGCAGGAGCTTGAAGGCCTGCCCATGTTCCGCACCACAGGTGGCGAGACGGCGTTTATCGAGGGCTGGGGCCTGTACTCCGAACGCCTGGGCTACCAGATGGGGCTGTATACAGATCCTTACTCGCGCTACGGCCAGCTCACCTACGATATGTGGCGTGCCGTGCGGCTGGTCGTCGATACCGGCATTCACTATTTTGACTGGAGCCGGGAACAGGCCATCGATTATTTCAAGGCCAATGCAGGCAAGAGTGAGGCCGATATTGTCAATGAAATTGATCGCTATATCGGTTGGCCGGGGCAGGCGCTGGCCTACAAGATCGGTCAGCTCAAGATTCTGGAGATTCGCCAGCGCGCAGAGCAGGCGTTGGGTGAGGATTTTGATATTCGTGCCTTCCACGACCACCTGCTCGGTGCAGGGGCGATTCCACTGGACGCGCTGGAGCGACGCATGGATGACTGGCTTCTGGAGCAGCGCGGCTGATGATTCAGTCCGAGCTGCTGAGCCGTGCCCTTGGTGGCTGGCCGAGGCGCCTGCGATAGCGGTTTTCCACCTGTTCGCACAGCCCTCGCACGTTGCGCTCGGCATCGTGTGCAACCGGTGGCAGTACTGACACCCTTACCGTCGCCGGTCGCAATAGCAGGCCGCCTTTGGGGAGGGCGTCATGCACATTGTGCAGGACAATGGGCACAATGGGCACGCGGGCCTTTTTCGCCAGGAAAAACGCGCCGTGGCGGAACGGTTGCAGCGTTCCCGAGGCGCTGCGAGTGCCTTCGGGCGCAATGACCAGAGATCGTCCATCGGCCAGCACCGCCTGTGCCGCCTGCAGCACCGCTGACTGATCCTGCGCCGCCCGGTCAACGAAAATCGTGCCGGCCCTCGCCAGCAGGGCCCCCAACAGCGGCTTCCTGGCCATTTCCTGCTTGCAGAAGGGCACCACGTCACGCCGCAGGAGACGGGCCAGAATCATCGCGTCCAGCAGACTCTGGTGATTGAACACATAGATCACGGGCCCGGACTGCCGCAGGTGTTCCGGACCGTCGATGTCCAGCTCCAGACCCGCGAAACCGCAGCCGAGATCCCCCAGCAACTGGGTGATGCGATTGGCATTGCTTCGTGGCGATCCCCCCAGTCGCGCGCCAAGCATGCCCAGCAGCGAGGTGGCGGCAACGGCCTGGCCAGTGAGTACTGTACGCAATACTGATTCAAGATCCGGCAGGGTGGGATAGTCTGCGGGGTGCCTCTGCTGTTCTTCCAGGACCTGTGTCTGCATCATCCAGCATCTCCCGTGGTGAACCGATCGTTGCGGCTGGCGGAGGCCCGCCGGGTGTCCGGGTTTCTTGCAGCAATAACCCTGCCACCTGTGTGCAATCCTGCGCGTGCAGCGTGACAGCCGCGTGACAACAGCCCGCAGCAGTCCCGCCCACTGCCTCGGACGGCAAGTTCCGGTCCCCTGCAGGCCCCGGCTTGCACCAATGCTGTGCGTGGCTTCATCGCGGCGCACCAGCATTGGCCCACCCCGCGCTCTCCGCTACCATGGCCGCATGCCGTCAGAGTTGCCCTCATTGCCCGTTACCGACGTACTGCCAGCGCTGCGTGAGGCGCTGGCCGCGGGTCGTGATGTGGTGCTGGAGGCCCCTCCCGGTGCGGGGAAGACCACGCTGGTGCCGCTGGCACTCCTCGCCGAGGCATGGCTGGCGGGGCGATCGATTCTGCTGGTGCAGCCGCGCCGGGTAGCCACACGGGCGGCAGCGGCGCGCATGGCAGATCTGCTGGGAGAAGCAGTAGGCCTACAGGTGGGGTATCGCATGCGCCTCGAGAGTCGGGTCAGCGCCCGCACCCGTATCGAAGTGGTGACCGAGGGTGTGCTCGCCCGACGGTTACAGGGCGACCCGGGGCTGACCGGTGTGGGTCTGCTGATCTTCGATGAGTTTCATGAGCGTAATCTCGACGCGGAACTGGGCCTGGCCCTCGCGTTGCAGAGTCGCGAGCTGTTTCGCGAGGACGATCTGCTGCGAATCGCGGTGATGTCTGCCACCCTGCAAGGCGTGCCGGTGGCAGACTTGCTGCGGAATCCCTGTGTGTTGCAATCGCGGGGTCGACAGTATCCGGTCGAGATCGAATACGGGCCCGGTCTTTCCCTCGCCGAGCCGATCGACAACGCTGTGGCAAGCGCCGTACAGCACGCGCTGGCGAAGCGGGATGGCAGCGTGCTGGTGTTTCTCCCCGGGCAGGCGGAAATCCAGCGGGTGCACCGCCGGCTTGCGGACACCGCGGCGGATACGCGCATTCTGCCCCTCTACGGCAGTCTTTCGCTGGCGCAGCAGCAGGCCGCCATTGCACCTTGCGAGCGGGGGCAGCGCAAGGTGGTGCTGGCAACCAATATCGCAGAAACCAGCCTGACCATAGAGGGTGTCACGACTGTCATCGACACTGGCCTGGAACGCCAGGCGCTGTTCGATGCTGCCAGTGGCACCACCCGCCTGACCACGCGGCGCATTTCTCAGGCTTCCGCTGCGCAGCGAGCCGGACGGGCCGGGCGCCTGGCGCCGGGCTATTGCTATCGGCTGTACAGTCCGGCGCAGCACGCTGCCCTGCAGGAGCAGCGTGTGCCGGAGTTGCTGCACTCGGATCTGGCACCGCTCGCGCTGCAATTGCTGGCCTGGGGGGTTGCATCTCCGGAGGAACTGGCCTGGCTTGAGGTGCCCCCCGCGGCACACTGGCAACAGGCGCTGGATGTGTTGCAGCGCTGCGAGGCGGCATTTCCCCGTACATCGGGTCAGTGGCAGCTGACCCAACACGGTGTGCAACTCGCCAGTCTGCCTCTGCACCCGCGGCTGGGACATATGTTGTTGCGTGGCCTGACGATGGGCGCGGGTGAGACAGCGGCGTTGCTTGCAGCGCTGCTCGCCGAACGCAACCCTTTCGCTGGCGACGGGGTGGATCTGGGGCCGGCGCTCGCCTGCCTGCAGGGTGAAACCCCGGGGCGGGGCCCACTGCGCGAGTGGCACCGGCGCACCTGGCAGCAGGCCCGGCGTTACAGCGACCTGGCAAACACGTTGCTGAAGGCGCCGCCCGGGGGTCTGTCAGCCGAAGGCGAGTGGCCGCTGCCCGTAGAGGAGCAGTTGGCGGTTCTCATTGCGCTGGCCTGGCCGGAGCGTGTGGCCTGTGCCCGTGAGGGCGTCGGCCCGGGGCGGTTTCAACTGGCCAACGGTCGCAGCGCCAGTCTGGCAGATGACGATCCACTGGCAGGTTCCCGGTGGCTGGCAGTGGCGGACCTCGGGGGTGTCAAGGGGCAGTCCGACGACCGTATTTACGCAGCGGCGGCACTCAATGCTGCGCGATTTGACGACGTGCTGGCCCCTCTGGCACGTGAGCTGGATCGCGCAGAATGGGATGAGCGTCGCGACCGGTTTGTCGCCGAGCGCAGGCGGCAAGTGGGTCGATTGCTGCTGTCGCGACAGCCGCTCGCCAGCGTGCCGCAGGGTGCTCGCAACGCGGCGCTGCTCGCGCTGCTGCGCAGACGCGGGCTGGGCGTATTGCCCTGGACACCCTGGTTGCAACAATGGCGCGCCCGGATCAATCTGTTGCGACGGTTGCTGCCTCATGGCCCGGATGCGTCGTGGCCCGCCCTGGATGACGCTGCACTTCTGGCGACGCTGGAGACGTGGCTGCTGCCGCACCTGGGGAATATCACGCGGGCAACCGATTTCGCCCGGCTCGACCTGCGCAGCATCCTCGCCGCGCTGTTGCCCTGGCCCCTGCCACGGGAACTGGAGCGTCTGGCACCTGAGCAGATCGAAGTGCCCTCGGGGAGCCACGTACGGATTGATTACACCGGCGACACCCCGGTGTTGGCCGTGAAATTGCAGGAGATGTTCGGCTGTGAGGAAACACCCCGGATCGCCAACGGGCTGCAACCGCTACAGCTGCAGCTGTTGTCGCCGGCCCGGCGCCCACTACAGGTGACTCAGGACCTCGCCACCTTCTGGCGCAATGTCTATCCCGAGATTAAGAAAGAAATGAAGGGGCGCTATCCCAAGCACCCCTGGCCGGATGACCCGTTGACTGCGACTGCCACCCGCCTGACCCGCAACCGCGCGCCGGAGGGATGAACGCTGCCGCGGATTCAGTGAACCGCGCTGCTCTCCAGGTCGGCGGTGAGGGCATCGCGTATCACGCTGTCTATCTCAAAAGCCGTGACGGGATAGGCGGGGTGATCAATGCCGGCCTGGATGGGTTCTCCCTGCTTGGCAGCCGTGATCATGTCCGGGGTCAACTCAAAGCGCATGAAGTGCACCGAGGAGGTCTTTACCTCATTGCTGCGATCGAGGTCCTCATCAGCAATCGCGTAAACGCGCTCTCCGTTGCCCACCTGCAGCCATACCTTGTCTTCAATTCCGATCATTTCGGCGAGGCGTCGGGCCCGTTCAGCTGGGTCGCTGTATTCGATCATGAAGGTCGCTTTCCAGTTGTGACCATCGGGAATCAATGGATTATAGGCGTCCAGTTCCTCATTGATGCCAGCCGCCTCGAAGACTTTTTCGATCCGCAGCATTTCCTGGATCTGGTATTTGATGGTCAGTGCATCCTCGAAATAGAGGCGGGCATGCTCTCCGAGTGCCAGCTGACGCTTTTTCTTGTGCTCCAGCACCTGGCTGCGAAAACGGGGGCGCTCCTCTGCGTACTGCTCCAGCGACCACAGGTCGGCGCGGGTTAAATGGCTCATGGGGGGCTCCTTGTGATTACAGGCCGTAGGCCATGCGCAACAGCGTCATGGGGTGTTCCGCCCTGTCGACCTTCTCCGACAGGTTGGCAATGTGCGTGGCCGCCATCGGACAATCGCTCATGAAATGGTCGGGTTCCTGCTGGTCCACCTTGCGTACCACGGGCCGCGCAATTTTAACCGACTTGTCGCGGGTTTCCTGTTTGATGGCATAGGTACCGTCATGACCGGAGCAGCGCTCCTGGGCGGTGACGGCGGTGCCCGGGACCAGTTGCAGGACATCGCGGGTTTTCAGGCCGATGTTCTGCACGCGCTGGTGGCAGGCTACCTGATAGGCGATATCACCCATCGCGTTAGGGAATTCGGTCTGCAGGGCGCCGCCTTTGTGGCGCAGCCAGAGGTACTCGAAGGGGTCGTAGAACGCCTCCTTGACCTTCTGCACCTCGGGATCCTCGGGGAACAGCAGCGGTAGCTCCTGTTTGTACATCAGCACGCAGGAGGGAATGGGGGCGATCAGGTCGTAACCCTCATCTACCAGTTTTGCCAACACCGGAATATTGGCCTTTTTCAGTGTCTCGACCGCATCCAGGTCGCCGAGCTCCAGCTTGGGCATGCCGCAGCACTTTTCCTTGGGCACGATATCGATGTGAATGCCGTTGTGCTGGAAGACCTTGACGAAATCCTCGCCGATTTCCGGACTGTTGTAATTGCCGTAGCAGGTGGCATAAAGCGCGACCTTACCGGTGGTTTCCCCCACGGCTTTGGGCTCGAGGTTGCGCACCAGCGGCTTGACCCGCTTGCGCAGTGTATTGCTGCTGAAGGTCGGTACCGGTGCCTCGTGGTGAATGCCAAAACCCGATTCAAGTGCCTTGCGGAAGGTACCGTTCCTGTTCAGCGCATTCACCGTGATGTCGACCAGCGGAATTGTCGCCAGGCCAAAGGTGCGGTCGGTGCTGGTCAGGACCCGGTCCCGCAGACGCGCACCCTCTTTGCGGAAATGCACCGCCTTCGCACGCAGCATCAGGTGCGGGAAGTCTACCGCCCATTCGTGCGGCGGCACGTAGGGGCATTTGGTCATGTAGCAGAGGTCACAGAGGTAACACTGCTCGACCACGTTGTGATAATCGGACTTCGCAACGCCGTCCACTTCCATGGTTTCCGACTCGTCGACGAGATCGAACAGGGTAGGGAAGCTGTCGCAGAGGCTGACACAGCGCCGGCAGCCGTGGCAGATGTCATACACACGCTCGAGCTCGGCGTCGAGTTTCTCCTGGTCCCAGAAATCATCTGAGCGCCATTCAACCGGGTGTCGTGTTGGGGCTTCCAGGCTTCCTTCTCTCACGGCGAGTTCCTCATGTGCGGGGTATCAAAAAAAACGGGTTCGCAGGGGAGCCACGAACCCGTTTTCAGGTACAGCTACGGTGGTGCCGGCGCTGGCCGGCTACCGGTTCAGGCGTCCAGCGAATCCAGTGCTTTCTGGAAGCGGTTGGCGTGGCTGCGCTCGGCCTTGGCCAGGGTTTCCATCCAGTCTGCAATTTCATCAAAGCCTTCGTCACGCGCCGTTTTGGCCATGCCCGGGTACATGTCGGTGTACTCGTGCGTCTCGCCGGCAATGGCTGCCTTGAGGTTGTCGGCGGTGGCACCAATCGGCAGGCCAGTCGCCGGGTCGCCGGTTTCTTCGAGGTATTCGAGGTGGCCGTGGGCGTGGCCGGTTTCACCCTCTGCGGTGGAGCGGAATACCGCAGCCACATCGTTGTAGCCTTCTACATCCGCTTTGGCCGCAAAGTACAGGTAACGGCGATTGGCCTGGGATTCACCTGCAAACGCATCTTTAAGGTTTTGTTCTGTTTGACTGCCTTTCAAGGACATGGTGTTTCTCCTGTTGACGATTACGTGCCGGCACAGAGGTGCGGTAGCATTAAACTAAGCCATCGGTCGCTATTCGTCTAGTTGAAAAAATGGTTAAATCCGATCGATAAAAACGATTGAGGATTTATGAGCAGACAACCCACATTGAAGCAGCTGCGCTACTTGTGTGCAGTCGCGGAATACGCCCATTTCGGCCATGCCGCCAAGGCCTGTCATGTCAGTCAGTCGACGCTGAGCGCCGGGATTCTTGAACTGGAGGATACGCTGGGCGTGTCGCTGGTGGAGCGCAACAACAGGCAGGTGTTACTGACGACGCTGGGTGAAGACGTGGTGCGCCGCAGTCAGGATCTGCTGCGGGATGTCGAGGATCTTGTGACCTTGTGTGATGCGGCGGCGGAGCCCTTTTCCGGCAAGATGCGCCTGGGGGTTATCCCCACGGTGGCGCCGTTTATCCTGCCTCGCCTGCTGAACCGGTTACGCGAGCAGTACCCGAACTTTCAACTGTTCATCCGCGAGGATCTCAGTCAGCACCTGCTCACGGCGCTGCATCACGGCGAGCTTGATGTGCTGTTGCTGGCGTTGCCGTTTCCAGCAGAAGGGGTGGAAACCATGACGTTGTTCAGCGATGAGTTTCTGCTGGCCAGCCCGCCCAGCCATGAACTGGCCAGTCAGCCTGTCGTGCGCACCGCGCAACTGAAGGGAGAGGGCCTGTTGCTGCTGGAAGATGGCCACTGCCTGCGCGAGCACGCGCTGGAGGCCTGTAAGTTGCGCGATTCCGACGTGTCTGTGCCGTACCAGGCCACCAGTCTCAACACCATTGTGCAAATGGTCGCCAACGGTATCGGCATCACGCTGTTGCCGCGCATGGCGCTGGATGCGCACATCCTCTCGGGGACCAATGTATGCATCAGTGAATTCAGTGAGCGCAACGTTGCGCGCAGCATCGGCCTCATGTGGCGGCGCAAGACGCCGCGCCGAGCGGAATTCAGGTTGCTGGGAGATTTTGTGCAGAGTTGTCATGCTGTCTAGCAGGTGGCCCGGACCCTGCAGGTGCCGGACCAGTCTCCGGGTACACGCCAAACCTGCGTGGCTTCCCCCGGTAGGTTGGAGGCAGCGCATCACACACCAGACCTGGAGGAGCGGATGATTCCAGTGCAAAAAGACGTAAACCGGTTGCTCGTGTCATGTGCAATTGCCTGCCTGCCCGTCTATGGCAATGTGTCTGCAGCTGCCGGTGTGGCTCTGCCACGAACCGAGGTCCGGGAACCTTGCCGGCATGTTGTGCCCGAGCGGCAGGCGCTGTTCGGCGACCTGCATGTCCATACCAGCTACTCCTTCGATTCCTATCTGTCCAGCCAGCGCCGTGATCCCTGGGACGCCTACGGTTACGCCAAGGGTGAGCCGATCACGCTGCCAGATGCAAACGGCGAGCAGGCGATTGTTGCGCGTATTGGACGGCCGCTGGACTTTGCGGCCGTCACGGATCACGCCGAGTTCCTTGGGCAAATTGATGTGTGCACCATGGACGCGACAAAACTCGGCTACTGGTGGCCGCATTGCGCGATGACCCGCGCGCAGGGGCTCTGGCCCCAATTGCTGGCCGCACACTGGTGGACCCGGCTTGGCGGGCAGTTGGACGTACCGCCGCAAAAGTCTTTTGCCTGCAAGCTGTCTGACTGCGACGCCGCAGAGCTCAATGCCTGGGGCAGTATTCAGCAAGCCGCGGAGGAGCACTACGATCGCAGCGCGGAGTGTACTTTCACCACCTTCGTCGGCTACGAGTACACCGAGGCCTTTGACCAGAAGAACATGCATCGCAACGTGATCTTTCGCAATGCACAGGTGCCCGAGCGGCCGGTCTCGGTCTACGACACCTATGAGAAGGGGTTTCCCGACCTTTGGCAGAAATTGCGCGAGCGCTGCATCAACGCGGGGACAGGCTGTGATGTGCTGTCCATCCCACACAATCCGAACCTCTCCGGCGGGTTGATGTTCCGGGATCCCCGCACGGCTCAGGAGTTGGAGGACAGGCTGTTTTTCGAGCCGGTTGTTGAGTTGATACAGCACAAGGGGGCGTCTGAATGTCGCTTTGACAGGCTCAGAGGGCTGGGTCTGGATACGGTGGATGAAGCCTGCGATTTCGAGCAGATTCCCGCGGACAACCTGAACATGATGGGCACAATTCAGGGCGAGGTCCTGACCGAGCGGGCGCAGGAGGTGCCGCTGGAGCTGTTTGCGCCCCGTAATATGGTCCGCAATGCGTTAAAAGCCGGCCTGCAACTGGAGGATACCCTGGGGAGCAACCCGTTCAGGCTGGGCTTCATTGGCAGTACGGACACGCACAGTGCCGCGCCCGGTGGCGCGGAGGAGAACAACTACCCCGGTCACCTGGGGCGCCGGGACGCGGAATACGCCAATGTGCAGGACCACTTCTACTCCAACCCCGGTGGTCTGGCTGTGGTGTGGGCTGAGGAAAACTCCCGGGACAGTGTGTTCGAGGCGATACGGCGCAGGGAAACCTACGCTACCAGCGGGACGCGCCCGCTGGTGCGCTTCTTCGCCGGCACTTACCCGGCCGACATGTGCGAAGACCCGGACATGCTGCGCAACGCGTACGCGCAGGGAGTCCCCATGGGCGGCCATGTGCCGCCGACGGACGGGGGGCTGCGCTTTCTTGTCGTCGCCGGCAAGGACACCGGTACGGATCGTTACCCTGGAACCGACCTGCAACGCGTGCAGGTGGTGAAGGGCTGGGTTGACCGCGATGGCGCGGCGCGCGAACGCGTGTTTGACATTGCCGGCAGTGCCGACAACGGCGCCACGGTGGATCCACACAGCTGCGCGCCCATTGGCGAGGGTCTCAAACAGAGTTGTGTAGTATGGCAGGATCCGGGTTTCAACGCTGCGGAAGACGCCTTCTACTATGTACGGGTGCTGGAAAACCCGACTTGCCGCTGGAGCACGCTACAGTGCCAGGCGGCGGGGGTGAACCCGTTGTCAACGGCTTGTGCGACACAGGCCGAGGCCGCTACAGCTCGGGCGCAGGCGCAGGGCGCCTCGGGTGATGTCTACGGTCGCTGTTGCCTTGCGGCAGCGGAGGAGCCGTTCTATTCACCGGTTGTTCAGGAACGGGCCTGGTCCTCGCCGATCTGGGTGTCGGGGCGTTCCGGGCTCTAGGTCTGCCCGCGCAGGATGCGCGCACGGAAATTGCGGCCCTTCATCCGGCCCTGCTGGAGGGTGTGCAGTGCGTCGCGAGCCAGGCCCCGGCGCACGGCTACAAACGCGCAGCGGTCCTGTACGGTGATCTTGCCGACGGCAGCACCCTCGATGCCGCCGTCGCCGGTGAGCGCGCCGAGAATGTCCCCGGGGCGCAGTTTCTGTTTTTTGCCGCCGTCGATCTGCAGCGTGACCATCGGTGGCTTGTAGCCTGGTGTTTGCAGCAGCGTGGCCGGGGGCAGGGCTGAGGCTGTTATCCGGTCGTCGAGCAGGGTTTCGAGGCGCGCCAGCTTGTGCCGTTCCTGCTCGCTGAACAGGGTGCAGGCCAGTCCGCTGCCGCCTGCACGTCCGGTGCGGCCGATGCGATGGATGTACACATCGAGGTCCCGCGGAATCTGAAAGTTGATCACGGCGTCCAGCGCGTCGATATCCAGGCCCCGTGCAGCGACATCGGTGGCGACCAGCACGGAGAGGCTCTTGTTGGCAAACTGGATCAGCGTATGCTCTCGCTCGCGCTGCTCCAGGTCGCCATGCAGGGCTGCGACACTGAAGCCTTCGCGTGCCAATGCGCTGGCGACCCGCGCACAGTCCTCCCGCGTATTGCAGAAAACCACGGCTGACTCGGGACGCTGCTCCAGCAGTAGCAGGCGCAGGGCGGTCATCCGTTCGGCATCGTCAGCGGGGTAGAACAGCTGGGTAATGGTATCGCTGTCGTGGGTGGCGGCCACCTGCACCTGTTGTGGTTCGCGCATGATGCGTTGAGCCATCGCCGCAATACCGGGTGGAAATGTGGCGCTGAACAGCAGGGTCTGCCGTTCTCCGGGCACGTGTTCCAGGATGGCGTCCAGCGCGGGTTGAAACCCCATATCGAGCATACGGTCGGCCTCGTCCAGCACCAGAGTGCGGAGCTGGTCCAGCTTCAGCGTGCCTTTGCGCAGGTGTTCTTCGACGCGGCCCGGTGTGCCCACGATGACATGTGCGCCGTGTGCCAGTGAGCCGATCTGCGGGCCGATCGGCGTGCCGCCACACAGTGTCAGCACCTTGACGTTGTCGATGGCGCGCGCGAGCCGGCGCAGCTCCCCGGCTACCTGGTCTGCCAATTCCCGGGTCGGGCAAAGCACCAGCGCCTGCACCGCGAAGTGCTTTTCGGCCAGCGACTGCAGCACGCCAAGGCCAAAGGCGGCGGTTTTTCCCGACCCCGTCTTGCCCTGGCCGATGACGTCGCGCCCCGCCAGTATGGGCGGCAGGCTGCCTGCCTGGATGGGCGTCATCGACAGGTAATTCAGTGAGGCCAGATTGTCTAGCAGGGCCGGGCGCAAAGCCAGCGATGCAAAGGATTCAGTGGTCAAGGTGTGTCCTTCTGGGGCGTCTGGCGCCGTCTGTTGCAGCGTGCGGGGCTAGCGCTGACGCTTGCGTGCTGGGTTGCGGGGCAGCCCATTGTGCTGGGTGGCGAATGTCCGTGTGCCGGCCGGTACTTTGGCGTGGCGCTTGGCAGGTTGCCGCGGTGGAACCAGGTGAAGCTTGCCGTTGCCGATCAGGTCAGCGCGTCCCATTTTTTTCAGTGCCGTGCGCAGCTCCGGCCAGTTTTCCGGGTCGTGGTAGCGCAGGAATGCCTTGTGCAGGCGCCGCTGCGACAGCTTGCGCACGGTGGGCATAGTGTCGCTGTGGCGGGTGACGCGCTTCAGCGGGTTCTTGCCGCTGTGGTACATGGCTGTGGCCGTGGCCATGGGCGACGGATAGAAGGTTTGTACCTGGTCGGCGCGAAACTTGTTGCGTTTCAGCCACAGTGCCAGGTTCATCATGTCCTCATCGCGGGTGCCGGGGTGCGCGGCGATGAAGTAGGGAATGAGGTACTGCTGCTTGCCGGCCTCCTTTGAGTACTTTTCAAACATGGCCTTGAACCGGTCGTAGGTGCCCATGCCGGGTTTCATCATTTTCGACAGGGGACCGTCTTCCGTGTGTTCTGGGGCGATTTTCAGATAGCCGCCTACATGGTGTTTCACCAGTTCCTCGACGTAGGCGGGTGTTTCCACGGCCAGGTCGTAGCGCAATCCCGATGCAATCAGCACTTTTTTCACACCACTGACCGCGCGGGCCCGGCGGTAGAGGCTAATCAAAGGTGTCTGGTCGGTATTCAGGTTTTTGCAGATGCCCGGATATACGCAGCTCGGTTTGCGACATGCCGCCTCGATGGTCTTGCTTTTGCAGGCGACGCGCCACATGTTGGCGGTCGGGCCGCCGAGATCCGAGATCACTCCGGTGAAGGCCTTGGAGGTATCCCGGATACGCTCCACTTCGCGGATGATCGAGTCCTCCGAACGGTTCTGGATAATGCGCCCCTCGTGCTCGGTGATTGAGCAGAACGTACAGCCACCGAAGCAGCCGCGCATGATGTTGACCGAGTGACGAATCATCTCGTAGGCCGGAATGCGCGCGTCGCCGTAGCTGGAGTGGGGCAGGCGTGTGTAGGGCTGCTCGAACACCAGATCCAGTTCGTCGGTTTCCAGTGGAATGGGCGGAGGATTCAGCCATACATCCCGATCGCCGTGTGCCTGAACCAGTGGGCGCGCATTGTAGGGGTTGGTCTCCTTGTGCAGGATACGCGAGGCGTGGGCATACAGGGCGGGGTCGTCGCGCACCTGCTCGTAGGCGGGCAGGCGGATCACGCTTGGCTGGTCGCTCTCGGGGCGGTCGAGGAGACGCACGACAGCCACCTCCTGGACAGCGCCCGCGGCGGCCTCGGAGGTTTCGGCACAGGCGGGGCTGCTGGTGTCAATGTAGGGATTTATCGGCGGGTCGACAGGGCCCACGACATCGATATGGGTAGAGTCTATGACGCGGTATTCCGCAGGTAGTCGCTTGCAGACGAAAGCCGTGCCGCGCACATCGCGGATCTGCTGCACCGGTTCGCCGGCGGCTATCCGGTGTGCCACATCGACCAGTGCCCGCTCGGCATTGCCGTAGAGCAGCAGGTCGGCCTGGGCGTCGAGCAGGATGGAGCGGCGTACCTTGTCGCTCCAGTAGTCGTAGTGTGCGATGCGCCGCAGACTCGCTTCAATACTGCCGATGATCAGTGGCACATCCTTGTACGCTTCACGCACGCGCTGGCTGTAGACAATCACCGCTCTATCCGGGCGCTTGCCTCCCACATTGCCCGGCGTGTAGGCATCGTCATTGCGCCGCTTGCGATCCGCCGTGTAGCGGTTGATCATGGAGTCCATGTTGCCCGCGGAGACGCCGAAGAACAGATTGGGGCGTCCCAGTGCCTTGAACGCCTCGGCGCTGGTCCAGTCTGGCTGGGCGATGATGCCCACCCGGAACCCCTGGGCCTCCAGCGTGCGACCGACCACAGCCATGCCGAAGCTCGGGTGATCCACGTAGGCATCGCCAGTGACGATAATGATGTCGCAGCTGTCCCAGCCCAGGGCATCCATCTCCGCGCGGGACATGGGCAGCTCCGGCGCAGGACCGAAACATTCCGCCCAGTACTTGCGGTAGGAAAACAGGTGCTTGACGTCAGGGATGTTCGACATGGGTGCGCGGTGGACATCGGTGGCAGGGTGAGTCCGCATTATACGTGATTGGGCCGGGTTCTGCCGCGCAGCGACGGCCGACCGGCGGTATTATTCCGCATCCCCGCCATGGCGCGGCCGTCTCTGGTAGAATTTCGCGCGTGTTTTCCCAGCCAGATGTTGCCGCCATGTCTAGTGATCTTGCCCCGCCGCTCGCCGCCAGCCACCAGCCCCTGGTGGCCTTCGCCAACTGCGAGCTTGTTCGCATGAGTGACACGGCGGTGCTGGTGATCAACCGCGACAACAATCGCCAGCAGATGATGGCGCCCCAGGTGGTGCAGGGGCTTACCGGCTGTACCACGTTCCGCACGATCGCCGAACATGCCACGCTGCTTGCCGCAAGCCGGCCCGAGCTGCAGGGGCGTCCTGAGCTGGCGGTGCAGGCACTGGAGGGGCTGCTGGCCAACGGCATGTTGTTGCGCGCCAGCGACGCGGCGGAGCGGCTTTCCGGCGACGCGGGTCCGGAGCCGGCAGCCACCCGTGTGTTCCTCATCACCTGTGATCGCCCTGCGGCCGTGGAGCGCCTGCTGGAGTCCCTGCTGCGCAACGGCAAGCTGACGCGGCACGAAGCGCTCTACCTTATTGACGATTCGCGCCAGGCAGAATCGCGGGCCGCCAATCGCGAGCTGGTGGCGGGCTTTAACACCCGCAGTCCCGTCGACATGCGTTACGTCGGCGAGGCCGCACAGCAGGCATTGCTTGAGGGGCTGATCGCCAGCACGCCCGGTGCCGAGGCAGGTCTGCGCTTTCTGCTCGACCCTGCCCAGTGGTCCGGCCAGAAAACCTACGGGCGTGCCCGCACGCTGAGCCTGCTGCTGTCGGTTGGTTACCGTGCCATCGTGATGGACGACGATGTGCTGTGTCAGGCGCTGCTGCCGCCCGTGACCGAGCCGGGGCTTGCTATCGCCGGTTCGGCTTCGCGCCAGGCCGCTTTTTTCGCCGACCGCGATGCTCTGATGCAGGCAGCAGTGCCAGCAGACTTCGACCCGCTGAGCGGTCACGCCAGCCTGCTGGGACGCACGGTCGGCGCCGTTGTCGCGGCGGTCAGTCCCGATGGGCTCTCTGAGCAGCAGCTCCACGGTGTGAATGCTTCCCTGGTCAGCGTACTGGAGGCGTCGGCGCCGATTCTGGTCACCCAGTCCGGTTCCTGGGGCGATCCGGGCACGGCATCGGTGCACTGGGTATTGTCCCTGCAGGATGCTTCCCTGACGCGCCTGCTGGGCCAGGAGGCATCGCTGGTTGATATCATCGAGAACCGCTGCAACTGGTTGGGAAGCCCGCGACTGTCACTGATCAAGATGGCCTCCATGTCCCAGGTGACGGGACTGGACAACAGTGCCTTGCTGCCGCCGTACTTTCCCGCGTTCCGGGGTGAGGACCGCCTGTTCGGTGCCATGGTCGAAGCCATTCATCCCCGCGCTACGGCCCTGGAATACCCTTGGTGCGTGCCCCACCTGCCCGTAGAGGGGCGGCATTTCAGCATCCGCGAGCCCATCGCTGCTACTGGCGGCGTGTCCCTGTTCGCCCGTTATCTCACTGACCACATCGATTACAAGGACGCCTCGGGGCCGCTGCTGCGCCTGCGGCACGTCGCCGAAGATGCGCGGCGCCTGGCTGCGCGCTCGAATCATGACCTGCTGCTGGATTTTCGCGCAGAGGTGGCCCGGGGCCACGCCAACCAGTTGGGCATGGTGATCGATCAGCGCCAGAAGGCTGCAAAAATCGGCTCCGAGGCCTGGTTGGCCTACCTGCAGCGCGCGCTGGACGAAACCCAGGCGCTGATTGCACAGCCGCAGTCGCCAGCCATGCTGCACGGTGTCCCCGAGGGCAGCCGTGAAGACCAGCTACTGGAGACGTTTCGCCATTACGCCTGCGGCTTTGCGGATGCGCTGGACCACTGGGCATCGGTGCGTGAGGCCAGTGTCGAGGTCGTCGCCCGGCTGGATCAGGCTGGGGAGTTCATGGCCTGAGGGTCAGCTGGCCGCGCAGACTTCAGCGACGGTATCCACCATGGCTGTGGTGAGCTTGGCCAGGTCTGTCTCGTTCATGATGTACGGCGGCATGCAGTACACCAGGCGACCGAAGGGGCGTACCCACACACCCCGCTGTACGAACAGCGGCTGTATCTGGCGCATATCCACCGGCTCGGCAAGCTCGATAACGCCGATCGCGCCGAGGGTACGCACATCGCTGACGCCGCGGATCTCCCGCGCCGGCGCCAGCCCTGCCTCGAGGCCGCTCTGTACACGCTGAACACAGCGCTGCCAGGGCTGTGAGAGCAGCAGCTCCACACTGGCTACCGCGGTCGCGCAGGCGAGTGGGTTGCCCATGAACGTTGGCCCGTGCATGAACGCACCGGCCTCGCCGTTGCTGATGCCATCGCTGATGCGCCGGGTGCAGAGGGTCGCCGCCAGCGTCATGTAACCTCCGGTCAGGGCCTTGCCCAGGCACAGTATGTCGGGTTCGACGCCGGCGTGCTCCAGTGCAAACAGCTTGCCCGTGCGGCCAAATCCGGTGGCGATTTCGTCATATACCAGCAGCACGTCGAAGGCATCGCAGAGCGCGCGCAGTCGCACCAGATAGTCGGCCGAATAGAAACGCATGCCACCCGCGCCCTGGACAATCGGCTCCACGATCACGGCGGCCAGTTCCCGGTGATGGCTGGCCAGCAGTTCTTCCATGGCCGCCATGGCACTGTCGTCGCAGGCCTCACCGAAAGGGGTTTCCGGGGCGGGCGCAAAATGGTGTTTCGGCAGTACGTCACCGAACAGGTGATGCATGCCGGTGACCGGGTCGCAGACCGACATCGCGCCGAAGGTGTCACCGTGATAACCGTTGCGCAGGGCGAGGAATTTCTGCTTGCCGGGTTGGCCTACTGAGTACCAGTACTGAATGGCCATTTTCAGTGCGACTTCAACGGCCACTGAGCCGGAATCGCTGAAAAAGACCCGCTCCAGTGCCGGCGGCGTGATGTCGGAAAGCAGCTGCGCAAGGCGCACTGCCGGTGCGTGTGTCAGGCCGCCGAACATCACGTGTGACATCGACTCCAGCTGTGCCTGCACAGCACGGTTGAGCACCGGGTGGTTGTAGCCGTGTATCGCGCACCACCAGGAGGCCATGCCGTCAATGAGTTCGCGACCGTCGCTCAACGTCAGCCGAACGCCGCGCGCACTGCGCACGGGATACACTTCCGGCGGGTTGGTGGCCGAGGCGTAAGGATGCCAGATATGCGCCGCGTCAGCGGTTTGCAGCTGAGTCCATTCGGGTGCGTTTGCTGTCACAGAATCTCCAGCAGACTGTCGATGATGTTGTCCAGCAGGCGCTGTTGCGCGGCTGCCGTGGGGTGGATGCCGTCATCCTGCATCAGACTCGCATCCGTGGCGATGCCGTCGAGGATAAACGGCCCCAGCTGCGCGCCGGTGCGGCCGGCCACGATGCGGAAACTGTCGCGGAAGGCATCGGCGTAGCGCGCGCCGTAGTTCGGCGGGATCTCCATGGGCAACAGCAGCACGCGGGCTCCGGCCCCCTGGGCCAGCTCCGTCATGCGCTGCAGGTTGCTGCGTATCTTCATGGGCGGGTGGCCGCGCAGGCCGTCATTGCCGCCCAGCTCCAGCAGCAACACCTCAGGGTTGTACTGCTCGAGCAGGCCCGGCAGCCGGCGCAGCCCGCCCCCGGTGGTTTCGCCGCTGATGCTGGCGTTGACCACGGTATAGTCGGGGTGACTGCTGCGCAGACGTTCTGCCAGCAGGCTCACCCAGCCCTGTTCGAGAGACATGCCGTAGGCAGCGCTGATACTATCCCCCAGCACCAGCAGGGTTCTGTCTGCCTGCGCCATGCCCGGCCATGCCAGGAACAGGCACAATCCGGCGGCGCGTGTGCTACGTATCAGTGCGAAAAGGAATCGCGACATGATCAAGGCTGAAAATCTCCAGAAGCGAGTGCCGATGGCCGGCAGCGAGCTGGAGATACTGAAAGGGATCACTCTGGAAATCAAGTCGGGGGAGTCGGTGGCTATCATTGGCGCCTCCGGATCAGGCAAATCCACCCTGCTCGGCCTGCTTGCGGGGCTGGATGAAGCGAGCGCCGGACGCGTGATCATCAACGGCACGGAGATCAGCGCACTCGATGAAGACCAGCGCGCAGTGTTTCGTGGCCAGCATGTGGGCTTTGTGTTCCAGTCTTTCCAACTGCTGCCTGCGCTGACGGCGCTGGAAAACGTGATGCTGCCGCTGGAGCTGCAGGGGCAGGGCGATGCGCTGGCTCAGGCACAGGCGTTCCTGGAGCGCGTCGGCCTGGGGGGGCGCATCCAGCACTACCCGCGGCAGATGTCGGGCGGGGAGCAGCAGCGGGTGGCCATCGCCCGCGCCTTTGCCAACAACCCCTCGATTCTGTTTGCTGATGAGCCGACCGGCAATCTGGACACTGCAACGGGCGGCCACATCATAGATCTGCTGTTTGAGCTCAACCGGGAGCAGAACACCACACTGGTACTGGTGACCCACGACCTGAGCCTTGCTGAGCGCTGTCAGCATCGGTTCCGCCTGGCGGCCGGCGCACTCGTTGGCGGAGGCTAGGCCGTGTCCATGACCGCAACCCGTATGCTGGCACGGGACTGGCGCGGCGGCGAACTGGGTGTGCTGGTGGCGGCCCTGGTGTTGGCGGTGGCCGTCGTCTCCGGGATCAGTGCCTTCACCACGCGCCTGCAGAGCGCACTGGCGCAAGAGAGCCACCGTTTTCTAGCAGCTGACCGCGTCGTCCGTAGCGGCAGCGAGGCACCGGCGGCATGGCTGGAGGAGGCCAGGGGTCGTGGTCTGGGCACGGCGCAGGTACTGACGTTTCCCTCCATGGTGTATGCCGGGGAGGAGGGCATGGTACTGGCGTCGGTGAAGGCGGTGAGTAGCGGCTACCCGTTGCGGGGGGAGCTGCGCTACAGCGAGCAACCCTTCGGCGAGGTACAGGTTGCCACCGGTGGCCCGGCCGCAGGCACAGTGTGGCTGGACTCACGGCTGTTCCCGCTACTCGGCGTCTCCATCGGGGATACAGTCAGCGTCGGTGAGGCGTCGTTCCGGATTGCGGCGGCGGCGCGCACAGAACCGGATCAGGGCGGCTCCTTTCTCGGCCTGGGGCCGCGTGTGTTGATGCACTACGACGACATCGCGGCGACCGCTGTGGTGCAGCCCGGTAGCCGGGTGGAGTATCGGCAGCTGTTCGCCGGCGAGCCCTCGGCGATGGAGCGCTTCGAGCGCTGGCTGGCCCCGCAGCTGGAAGAGGGGCAGCGCTTACTGGACGTCAACGAGGGGCAGCCCGGGCTGGGTCAGGCCCTGCAACGTGCCGAAAGTTTTCTGCTGCTTGCCGGCAGCCTGGGTGTCGTGCTCGCGGGCGTGGCGATAGCGCTTGCCGCGCGGCGTTTCAGTGAGCGTCACAACGACTACGTGGCGATCATGAAAAGCCTGGGGGCGACGTCTGCAAACATCACGCGTCTGTACGGGCGCAGCCTGTTGCTGTTGGGCGTGGGTGCCACTTTGTTGGGTTGTGGCCTGGGTTGGGCCCTGCAGTCCGCTTTTTTCACCCTGTTCGGGGAGCAGTTGCCGGTGACCCCGGGCCCCGCGGGCGTGCGCCCCTACGCCATTGGCGCGGCGACCGCGCTGGTATGCCTGCTGTGCTTTGCCTGGCCGCCCTTGCGCCGGCTGAGCCAGGCGAGTCCGCTGCGCGTGCTGCGGCGTGATATGCCCCAGGAACAGCGCCGCACACTTCTGGATTACGCCGTGGGGCTCAGCGCGGTGTCGGGCCTCATGTGGTGGTACAGCGGCGACTGGAAAATCACCCTGGCGGTCCTGAGCGGCCTGGCGGTTACCGTGCTGCTTGGCCTCGGTCTGGCGCTGACCCTGCTGCGGGGCGGACGGCTGGTTGGAATGAGCGCTGGCAGCATCTGGCGCCTGGCGCTGGCGGGTCTGCAGCGACGCGGCACCGCCAATGCGCTGCAGGTGGTCATCTTCGCCATGGCGATCATGTTGCTGCTGGTGCTCCTGTTGGTGCGCACCTCCCTGATCGACGCCTGGCAGACCCAACTGCCAGAGAATACCCCCAACCACTTTGCCCTGAACATCGCGCCGGAAGATGTGCAGGGTGTGGAGCAAATGCTGCGCAGCCGGGAGATACCCGGCGCGCCGCTGTACCCTATGATTCGTGGTCGTATCCTCAGCGTCAACGGCGAAGACCTGCCGCAGACCGACGACCGCGAGGAAGGGCGCCGGCAGCGCGAAGCAAACTTTACCTGGGCCGATACGCTGCCCCCTGACAACCGCCTGCTTGAGGGGCGTTGGTGGGCGCCCCACAGCGACGCTGCCGAGGTGTCGCTGGAGGTTGAATTTGCCGAGCGTTTCGCTGTGGGGCTGGGCGATCGGATCGGCTTCCAGGTGGGCTCCGAGGCCTTCGAGGCCACCGTCACCAGTATTCGCGAGCTGGACTGGCAATCCTTCAATCCCAACTTCTGGCTGGTGTTTCCGCCGCGCCTGCTGGCGCCGTATCCAGCCACCTTCATGACCAGTTTCTACCTGCAGCCGGAGCAGAAGCCTTTCCTCAATGGCTTCATTCGCCAGTTCCCTACGGTCACCGTGGTGGAAATGGATGTGGTGGTGGAGCAGGTGCGCGGGATCGTCAGCCAGGTGTCCGCAGCGGTGGAACTGGTGTTGGCAGTGATTATGGCCGCCGGTGCCCTGGTGCTGGTCGCAGGGGTTCAGGCCAGCGTAGACGCCCGCATGCATGAGAGTTCCATACTGCGTGCGCTGGGGGCCCGTCGCCGGCTGGTGCTGGGCGGGCTCTGGATCGAATTTGCTGCGCTCGGCGTGTTCGCGGGTCTGCTTGCCACGGTTGGCGCGGAGCTTTCGGTCTACATACTGCAGGCACAGGTCATGGGCATGGCCTATGCGCCCTCGCCCTGGATGTGGCCTCTGGGCATCGGTGGTGGCGCAGCGCTGATTGCAGGGCTGGGCGTGTTCAGTTGTCGGCGGGTTGTGTCCAGCCCGCCGCTGGCGGTGCTGCGCGAGCTCTGACCGGAGCGACGGGTCAGTGCGTACTGATACCGTCGATGAAGGTTTGCACGCTGAGCTGGATCTGGCGAGGCAGGTCAATGTGCCGCTGGAACAGCTGGGGTGCGTCGACCAGCAGTGTGGCAAGGCCGTGAATGCCCGCCCAGGCAGCGTTGGTGAGGTAGGCGATGTCGAGCTCGCGAAACCTGCCGCGGGCAATGCCGTGATGAAGGATGGAGCGCACCTGCTGGAAGGTGTCGCGGCTCGCTTCACGCAGTTCGGGATAGGCCTCCGCCGGTTGCACAGCAGGGCCGAACATGAGCTTGAACATCTGAGGGTAGCGCTCGGCGTAGGCGATGTAGCTGCGCGCCAGGGCGTGCAATTGTTCTTCGGGGCAGTCGCCGGTGTCCTCCGCCGCTTTGCGCAGGTCGTTCAGCAGACGCCGATAGCCGACTGCTGCAAGCGCCGCCAGTAGATCGCCCTTGTCGTTGAAGTGCCGGTAGGGCGCGGTTTGCGAGACGCCGACGCCGCGGGCCAGGGCCCGCAGGCTCAGCGCATCAGCGCCCGCAGCCTCAAGCTGCTCCAACGCTGAGTCCAGCAGCTCTGCCCGCAGGTTGCCATGGTGATAGCTCCGCTGGCGGGCAGAGGGTGTTCCAGTCGCTGCCATTCAGGGCAGCAGATGCTTAACGGCGTCTCGCTCTTCGGCCAGTTCCTGCTCCGTGGCCTGCATCTTGCCGCGGCTGAACTCGCCGACGTCAACGCCCTGCACGATTTCCCAGTCGCCGTTGCTGCAGCGGCAGGGGAACGAGTAGATCAGACCCTCGGCAATGCCGTAGGAGCCATCGGAATACACGCCCATGGAAACCCAGTCGTCACCGTCCGTGCCCAGTGCCCAGCTGCGCATGTGGTCGATGGCGGCGTTGGCTGCGGAGGCTGCGGAGGAAGCGCCGCGCGCCTTGATGATGGCCGCTCCGCGCTGCTGCACCGTGGGGATGAAGTCGTTCTCGTACCAGGCCTGGTCGACCAGGGAAATGGCTTTTTCGCCCGCCACTTCGGCATTGAACAGGTCGGGATACTGGGTGGCCGAGTGATTGCCCCAGATGGTCATTTTCTTTACATCATTGACCGTCTTGCCGGTTTTCTGGGCGATCTGCGTCATCGCGCGGTTGTGGTCCAGGCGGGTCATCGCGGTGAAGTTGCGCGGGTTGATGTCCGGCGCATTGCGCTGGGTGATCAGCGCGTTGGTGTTTGCCGGGTTGCCCACGACCAGTACTTTGATGTTGCGGCTGGCATGGGCATCAATCGCTTTGCCCTGCACGGAGAAGATGGCCGCATTGGCTTCCAGCAGGTCCTTGCGCTCCATGCCGGGGCCGCGCGGACGGGCGCCGACCAGCAGGGCGTAGTCAGTATCCTTGAAGGCCACGGCAGGGTCGTCGGTGCAAATGATATTGGTCAGCAGCGGAAACGCGCAATCATCCAGTTCCATGCGCACGCCGTTAAGGGCTTCCATGGCCGGCGTGATATCCAGGAGCTGCAGAATCACGGGCTGATCGTCGCCCAGCATGGCGCCGGAGGCGATACGGAACAGCAGCGCGTAGCCAATCTGGCCAGCGGCGCCGGTAACGGTCACTCGAACGGGTGCTTTCATGGGAAGAGAGTCCTCAAGGGTCGGGTGGTTGGCAAACAAGGGGGCGTCATTGTCGAGTGAAACGGGTGAAAAAACAAGCCACTGCCTGTAAAATGGCGCCCCTCTCAGGCATTGGCGGCAGGCGGTTGTGCGCGAGCTCAGCAGAAAAGAACGAACAGAATTCAACAAGTTGCAGAAGCGTTTGCGGCGCAATGTCGGCAATGCAATCGCCGACTACGGCATGATTGAAGCGGGCGACCGTGTGATGGTGTGCCTGTCTGGCGGCAAGGATTCCTATGCCATGCTCGACGTGCTGCTGGCCTTGCGCAGCAGTGCGCCGGTGGACTTCGAGCTGATAGCCGTAAACCTTGACCAGAAACAGCCCGGCTTTCCCGAGCACGTATTGCCAGCGTACCTCGAGCAGTTGGATGTACCGTATTACATTCTCGAAAAGGACACCTACAGCATCGTGCGCTCGGTGATACCTGAGGGTAAGACCACCTGTGGCCTGTGTTCGCGTTTGCGTCGCGGCAGCCTCTACGGTTTCGCCGCCGATATCGGTGCCACCAAGATTGCGCTGGGACATCACCGCGATGACATTGTCGAAACCCTGTTCCTGAACCTGTTCTTCGGCGGCAGCCTGAAGGCCATGCCGCCGAAACTGCTCAGCGATGACCGCCGCAATGTGGTGATACGCCCCATGGCCTACTGCAAGGAGAAGGATCTCGCCGCCTACGCGGATTACAAGGCCTTCCCCATCATTCCCTGCAACCTCTGTGGCTCCCAGGAGAACCTGCAGCGGGTGCAGATCAAACAGATGCTGGCGGACTGGGAGCGACAGTATCCCGGGCGCACCGAAACCATCTTCCGGGGTATCTGTAACGTGGCACCCTCGCAGCTGGCAGATACGGCGCTGTTCGATTTCACCAGCCTGCGCGCGGAGGTCGACCGCGACCTGCACCTGCCCGCGATCCGCGTCGTCAACCTCTAGGTGGCGAGCGAAAGCGCGGCAGGGGGCGTGTTGCTCAGGGCCCGGGAGCTGGGTCTGGAGCGGGGCGGGCGGCAACTGTTCAGTGGTATTGAGCTGGAGCTGGAACGCGGCCAGCTGGTGCAGGTGGAAGGTGCCAACGGTGCCGGCAAGACCAGCCTGCTGCGTATTCTTGCGGGGCTCTCCCGCTACGGTTTCAGCGGCAGCGTGGAGCGGTTTACGCCCCAGCTATTCCTCGGCCACCAGAGTGCAGTCAAGGGTTTGCTGACGCCGCGCGAAAACCTGGCCTGGCACGTAGCGGGGGAGGCGGGCTTCAGCGCAGAAGCCATCGACGCAGCGCTGGCAGCGGTGAATCTGTATGGCTACGAGGATGTACCCAGTCATGCGCTGTCGGCGGGTCAGCACCGGCGCGTCAATCTGGCGCGGCTGTTCCTGACCCGGGCGCCGCTGTGGTTGTTGGACGAGCCTTTTACCGCCATAGATCGCACAGGTGTCGCCGTACTCGAAGCGCGGCTGCTGGCGCATCTGCAGCATGGGGGTGGCGTGTTGCTGACCTCACACCAGCCGGTTGCCGTGGCGTACCCGCTGCTGCGCCTGGACCTTGCGACAGGAGCCCTGCAGTGACGTCTGCCTCTGCCGCCGGGTTCTGTTTCCGTTTAGTGCGTCGGCAACTGGTGCTCGGGTTGCGGCGCCCGGTAGACCTTGGCAACCCGCTGCTCTTTTTTGCCATGGTGGTGGCCCTGTTTCCACTCGGCTTGGGGCCCGCACCCGACACGCTGGCGGACTTTGCCCCCGGCATTCTGTGGATCGTGGCGCTGCTCTCGAATCTGCTGACCTCGGACGCGGTATTTCGCAGTGACCTCGAGGACGGCAGTCTGGAACAACTGCTGTTGGCACCGCAGCCACTGTATTTTTCCGCCCTGGCCTATGTGCTGGCGCACTGGTTGCTGACCGGGCTGCTGCTCGGGCTGGCGTCGCCGGTGTTTGCGCTGATGCTTGGCCTGGCGCCGGCGGCCATTCCCGCGCTGGCTTTCAGCCTGTTGCTCGGCACTGCGGTGCTCAGCCTGATTGGCGGCATTGGCGGTGCGCTCACCGTGGGGTTGAAGCGAGGCGGTATGCTGATTTCCCTGCTGATCCTGCCGTTTTACATGCCGGTGCTGATCTTTGGCAGCAGCGCGGTGCAGGCCGCCCTGAACGGCACCCCGGCGGGACCGTACCTGGCGATTCTGGGTGCGTTGCTGTGCATCTCCATCGCGCTGGCCCCGATGGCCATCGCCGCGGGTCTGCGCATCAGCGTCGATACCTGAGTAATTTCCTCTGATTTGGATTGTTCGCCGCCTTGGTCACTGTATAATCCCGCGCCATGTGGACGCTCTTCCATAAATTCGGTTCCCCGCCCTGGCTGTATCGCCTCTCCGGGTCCATTCTTCGCTGGTTGCTGCCGATCACGGTGGTGGCGCTGGTGGCCGGGTCTGTTTGGGGGCTGCTGTTCACAGCGCCGGACTTCCGGCAGGGCAACAGCTACCGCATCATCTACATCCACGTACCTGCTGCAGTGGTGGCACTGGCCGGTTACTATGTGATGGCCATCGCCGGTGCGGTGAGCCTGATCTGGCGCATGAAAATGGCCGATATCGCGATGCGCGCCTGCGCCCCAATTGGCGCGGCACTGACCTTCATCGCCCTGGTCACCGGCAGCATATGGGGCAAGCCCACCTGGGGTACCTGGTGGGTGTGGGACGCCCGTATCACCTCCATGCTCATACTGCTGTTCCTGTACCTGGGCGTCGTGGCGCTGTACGAGGCCTACGAGAACAAGGCACTGGCTGCCAAGGCCTGTGCCGTACTGAGTCTGGTGGGTACCGTTAACATCCCGATCATCTACAAGTCGGTGGATTGGTGGTACAGCCTGCACCAGCCTGCGTCGATCAAGTTCACCGGCGGCAGCACCATCGATCCCAGCATGCTGTATCCGCTGCTGTTCATGATCCTCGCATTCTACGCGCTGTTTACCTGCGCACTGCTGCTCAATATGCGTGCGGAGATACTGCAGCGCGAGCAACGGACCGCGTGGGTCAGGGCGCTGGCCGGCGAGCGGGAGGGCAGCTGATGTATTTCGAGTCGCTGGCAGCGGTTGTGCAGATGGAGGGCCACGGTGCGTTTGTCTGGTCCGCCTACTTCATTACAATTGGGGTGATCGTATTCATGGTCTACGCGCCCCGGCGGCGGGAAAAGCGTTTCCTGCGGCAGCTTGAGGGGCAAATCCGGCGCGCGGAGGGCGGTAGCCCGCCCAGCGCCAGCAAGGAGGTGTGATGCACCCGGTTCGCAAGCAACGTTTGTGGTTGGTGTTGTTTCTCGTTGTCTTCTCCAGCTCCGCGATAGGCCTGATGGCCTATGCCCTGCGTGGCAATATCAATCTGTTTTACCCACCGGTTGACGTGGCAGCTGGCCTGGCGCCGGTGGGTCAGAATATCCGGGTGGGTGGCATGGTGGTCGACGGCAGCGTGCAGCGCAGCGACAACAGCCTGGAAGTGCGCTTTGCGGTCACCGATTACGAGGCCGTGGTACCCGTGGTCTACACGGGTATCCTGCCGGACCTGTTTGACGAGGGGCAGGGAGCGGTTGCCGCCGGCAAGCTGGATGAAAACGGCGTGCTGCAGGCATCGGAAGTGCTGGCCAAGCACGACGAGAACTACATGCCGCCAGAGGTGGCCGAGGCGCTGGAGGCGTCAAAGTCGCGCATGGCAGAGCAGGCCGCTGGTCAGGGGTACGGACAATGATCCCCGAGCTGGGTCATTTTGCGCTGATCCTGGCCCTGTGTCTGTCGGTGTTGCTTTGCACCGTCCCCCTGTGGGGCAGCTGGCGCCGCAACGTTACCGCTATGGCACTGGCGCCGAACCTGGCGATTGGCGTGCTGGTGTTTACGTCGCTGAGTTTTGCCTGCCTGACCTGGGCATTCCTGCAGGATGACTTCTCGGTAGAAGTCGTTGCCAACAACAGCAACAGCCTGCTGCCCTGGTACTACAAGTTCTCCGCCGTGTGGGGCAATCATGAAGGTTCTCTTCTCCTGTGGGTGTGGATCCTCGCCCTCTGGACCTTCGCCGTGGCCGTGTTCAGCCCCCAGCTGCCGCTGGTGATGCTGTCCCGGGTGCTCGCGGTCATGGGCTTTGTCGGTGTTGGTTTTCTGGCGTTTTCGCTACTGACGTCCAACCCCTTTGCGCGCCTGCTACCCGGCACGCCCGCCGATGGCCAGGACCTGAATCCGCTGCTGCAGGACTTCGGGCTGATTATTCACCCACCGCTGCTGTACATGGGCTACGTGGGCTTCTCGGTTGCTTTCGCGTTTGCCATTGCCGCGCTGCTCGGCGGCCGGCTGGACGCCGCATGGGCGCGCTGGTCGCGGCCCTGGACCAATGTCGCCTGGGCCTTTCTCACGCTGGGCATCATGCTGGGCAGCTGGTGGGCCTATTACGAACTGGGCTGGGGCGGCTGGTGGTTCTGGGATCCGGTTGAAAATGCCTCGTTCATGCCCTGGCTGGCGGGCACCGCGCTGGTGCATTCGCTGGCGGCCACCGAGAAACGCGGCCTGTTCAAGAGCTGGACAGTGTTGCTCGCCATTTTTGCCTTCTCACTGAGCCTGTTGGGGACCTTCCTGGTGCGTTCGGGTGTGTTGACCTCGGTGCACGCCTTCGCCACGGATCCCGCACGTGGCATGTTCATTCTGGTTTTTCTGGGCATCGTCACCGGCGGTTCGCTGGTGCTCTACGCTCTGCGCGCCCCGGCCGTGGCGAGCCGGGTGAGTTTCGCCTGGATTTCCCGTGAATCCCTGCTGCTGGTAAACAACGTGGTGTTTCTGGTGGCCACGCTGACCGTCCTCTTCGGCACGCTGTTTCCGCTGCTCATGGACGCCCTCGGGCAGGGTAAGTACTCCGTCGGCCCGCCGTACTTCAATGCCGTATTCATTCCCTTGATGGCCCTGCTGGTACCCTTCATGACGGTTGGGCCATTATCGCGCTGGAAGCGTGACAGTACCCGTCGCTGGAAGGCGGAGCTGCTGGTGCCCGCGCTGGTCACCCTGGGTTGCGCGCTCACGCTGCCGCTGCTGCATGCGGGTGATTACAACGTCTGGGTGGCTCTGGCGGTGCTGTTTGCCGGCTGGCTGGTGGTGGGCCTGCTCCGCGATATCGCCAACCGGGTGCGCCACAGTGCCTCCCTCGCGGTAGGTCTGGCCCGTCTTACGCCCAGTTACTGGGGCATGGTGGTGGCGCACATTGGCTTCGCCGCCACGATTATCGGTGTCGTGCTCACCAGCCAGTACAACATCGAACACGACCTCAAGATGAGTCCGGGCGATAGCGATACCCTGGCCGGTTACGAATTCCGCTTTATCGATGTGCGCACGGTACAGGGACCCAATTTCGTCGCTGATGAGGCGCGCTTTGTGGTGTATCGGGATGGCCGCGAGGTGGTTCGCCTGGCCCCGCAGAAACGTCGTTATCTGGCCAGTGGCAGTGTCATGACGGAGGCCTCGATCGACGCCGGTATATTCCGTGACCTGTTTGTCGCCATGGGCGAACCGGTGGGTACGGCGGGCGCGTGGGCGATCCGCCTGCACTACAAGCCTTTTGTGCGCTGGATGTGGGCCGGGGCCCTGTTGATGGCCGTGGGCGGCTTCCTGACGGTTGCCGACAAGCGCTATCGTCGCCAGCGCAGCGCGGCGCGAGACAGTCTGCGGCAAGGGGGTGTGCGTGGCGCCCAGGCTTAAGCTGTTCCTGCCCCTGTTGATTTTTGTTGTGCTTGCAGGCTTCCTGTACCGCGGGCTGTCTCTGGATCCGATGGCGCTACCCTCCGCGCTTATCGACAAGCCCCTGCCCGCGTTTACCCTCACCGCTCTGGCGGACGGTCGCGAGCTCTCCCGCGAGGACGTGATTGGTGAGCCCGCGCTGTTCAACGTCTGGGCGACCTGGTGTATTTCCTGTCGCGCCGAGCACCCCTATCTACAGCGGTTGGCCGACAGCGGCGTGCCGATATACGGTATCAACTACAAGGACGAGGACGAGGCCGCACGCCGCTGGCTGCGTGAGCTGGGCGACCCCTACCGAGCCAATATTGTCGATCGCGAGGGCACGCTGGGGGTGGATCTTGGCGTCTATGGCGCACCCGAGACCTATCTGGTCGATGCCGCCGGTGTGATTCGCTACCGCCATGTTGGCGTGGTAGATGACCGGGTCTGGCGCGACACCCTCGAGCCGATCTGGCGCGAAGTGCTGGCCATGGGGCAGCAGCCGTGAAGGTGAGGTTGCTGTCACTGTGCGCCCTGTTGCTACTGACTGTACACTCAGGCGCGGTCATTGAGACCTACGAGTTCAGCACCCCGGCGCTGGAGGCGCGCTATCAGCTGCTCAGTGAGGAACTGCGTTGTCCCAAGTGCCAGAACCAGAATATTGCCGACTCCAATGCGCCGATCTCCCAGGACCTGCGTCGCCTGCTGCACCAGCAACTGGAAGCCGGCGCCAGCGATGAAGAAATCCTTGAGTTCATGGTCGCGCGCTATGGCGAATTCGTGCGTTACCGGCCCGCTTTCAATGCCGCTACCGCGGTGCTGTGGCTGGCACCGCTGATTCTGCTGCTCGCGGGGGTGGCTGGCCTGCTGTTGATTCTGCGCGGTCGCCGCGACGGCGCGGCCTCGCTGACCGAGGATGATCAGGCACAGCTCGCCGCCTTGCTGCAGACACCGGAGAAAGACGCTTGACAACATTCCTGTTCGCCTGCGCCGGCCTGGTCGTGCTCAGTGGCCTGTTTCTGCTGTTCCCGGGTTGGGCGGCGAAGCGACCGATCGACGATGGTGCACAGGCCAATCTCGACTGGTACCGGCTGCGCCGCGCCGAACTGGCAGAGGCCGGTGAGACCGACCTGGAAACCGACACGCAACTGCGGTTGCTGGAAGACCAGCAGGGACAGGAGGGAGCGGCGCCAGCGCAGCCTGCGCGCCATGCCTTTCCACTGTGGGCGCTGCTGCCGCTGGTCGGGTTGATGTCGGCGTGGCTCTACCATGAACTGGGGGCCGTCACCGATGTCCAGATTGCCCGCCAACTCGGCGCCCTGGGTGAGGCGCCCAGCGAGGCGCAGCTGCTGCAGCTGATGGACGCGATCGAAGCGCGCGCCGTACAGCGTCCGGACAATCTGCACTACCTTGCGCTGCTGGGGCGTTACCAGATGGGGCAGGGGGAGTTCGCGCTTGCCGCGGAAACCTACGACAGGCTGGTGCAGGCGGCACCGGAGGACCCGCAGGGACTCGCCTACGCCGCCCAGGCGCGTTATCTGGCGGATGGCCGCACCCTGAACGCCACTGCACAGGCCCGTGCCGAGCAGGCTCTGGCCATCGACCCGCAGCAGCGGACGGCGCTGGGTTTGCTGGGTATGGCGGCGTTTGAGCGAGGTCAGTTCCGCGCCGCCATTCAGTACTGGGAGCGTCTCATCGTGATGGAAGCCCCCGGCAGTGAGGGGCAGCAGCTGATCGCTGGCGTGATCGCCGAGGCGCGCCAGCGTCTGGGGGAGGAACCGGTCGAGTCGCTCACTGACATCACTCCCGGTGTCACGGTGCGGGTCACCTTGCCTGAAGGCGCTGAACTGGCCGACTCTGACACGGTATTTGTGCTCGCCCGTGCCGCCGCCAGCGAAAGCCGGATGCCGATCGCAGTACAGCGGCTGGCGGCCAGTCAGCTCCCGGCGACCCTGCGTCTGGACGACAGCAGTTCCATGGCGGGCCAGAAGCTGTCGGAGTCGGGCGAGATTCTGGTGCTGGTGCAGGTGTCGCCCGCGGGCACCCCCGGCGAGGAAAATGCCACCTGGCTGGGCCGCCTTGGGCCCTTGCAGCCTTCTTTGTCAGATGAGCCCCGGCTGATCACACTCGCACCCCGGCAGGGGTGATGTCACATTCGCCCCCCTCAGGCATAGTGTTGCCAGAGGAAGTTGGGTACACTACATCTAGTATCAGCGGGGTGGCAAACAAGCCGGAACTTTGGGTTTAAATGCTATATAAAACAGAAAGTTACAAAACAAAATTAAAGTGATATGCGACTAAAATCCATCAAGCTGGCCGGCTTCAAGTCGTTTGTCGATCCCACCACTGTGAACTTCCCCAGTAACATGTGTGCCGTGGTAGGCCCCAATGGGTGCGGCAAATCCAACGTCATCGATGCCGTACGCTGGGTGATGGGGGAGAGTTCCGCGAAGAATCTGCGCGGAGAATCGATGACCGATGTCATTTTCAATGGCTCGATCAACCGCCAACCGGTGGGACAGGCCTCCATCGAGCTGGTGTTCGACAACAGCGATGGCGGTGTCGGCGGTGAGTATGCCAGTTACGCTGAAATCTCCATCAAGCGTCTGGTCACTCGGGAGGCGCAGTCTGAATATTTCCTGAATGGCGCACGCTGTCGACGCCGGGACATTACCGACATCTTCCTGGGTACCGGGCTCGGCCCGCGCAGCTATGCGATCATCGAGCAGGGCATGATCTCGCGCCTCATCGAATCGCGTCCCGAAGACCTGCGCGTGTTTATCGAGGAGGCGGCGGGTATCTCCAAGTACAAGGAGCGGCGCAAGGAAACCGAGAACCGCATGCGTCGCACCATGGAAAACCTGGAGCGTCTTACCGACCTGCGCGACGAGTTGCAGCGCCAGTTGCAGCATCTGCAGCGGCAGGCCCAGGCGGCTGAGAAATACAGCGAACTCAAGGCGGAAGAGCGCACCCTGAAGGCCCAGCTTTACGCGCTGCAGTGGCAGCAGCTGGATGGCCAGGCGCGTCAGTGTGGCCAGGCGATCGGTGAACTGGAGGTGCGGCTGGAGGCGGTGAACGCCGAGCACCAGCAGGTGGATACCGGCATCGAGCAGCATCGCCAGGATTACACCGAGCGCACAGACAGCTTCAATGCGGTGCAGGCGACCTACTACGCGCTGGGTGCCGAGGTGGCGCGGCTGGAGCAGGCCATCAAGTTCCAGAAAGAGCGCGCGCAGCAACTGCATGCCGATCTTCGTCAGGCGCTGAGCAGTCTCGACGAGGCGCAGGCACATCTGCAGCAGGATCAGGACAAGCTGAGAGCCTGGGAGCAGGAGCTGGAGACGCTGGAGCCGGAGCTGGAGCTGCTGCAGGCGGCGGAGGAAGAGTCCGCCAATGCGCTGCAGGAAGCCGAAGAGGCCATGCTGCACTGGCAGCAACAGTGGGATGAATTCAATCACCAGGCAGCGGCGCCACGACAGCAGGCGGAGGTGCAGCAGTCGCGTATCCAGCACCTGGAACAGGCTCAGCAGCGTTTGCAGCGGCGGGTACAGCAGCTGGAGGAAGAGCGTGCTGGTCTGGTGGTCGGTGACGATGACGCCGATCTGGAGGCGGTGGCCGAAGACATCGCCCTGCTGGAGGAGCAGATGGCTGCCGCCGAGCTGCGCAGCGATGAGCGGGTCGAGGCGCTGGCGGCGGCGCGCGAGGAAGAGACTCACCTGTCCGCGCAGCTGAACGAGAGTCGCTCACGCCTGCAGCAGCTGCGCGGCCGGCAGGCCTCGCTGGAGGCATTGCAGCAGGCGGCGACGGAAGATCGAGACCAGGGTGTCAGCCAGTGGCTGGCGGCGCAGGGGCTGCAGGCGCAGCCTCGACTGTTGGAACAGCTGCAGGTTGAGGACGGCTGGCAACAGGCGGTTGAAACAGCGCTGGGTGATTATCTGCAGGCGGTCTGCGTAGAGCAATTGGGAGACCTGGCCGATTCCCTGCAGGCGCTGGAGCAGGGACAGGTCAGCCTGGTCCAGTTCGGCGCCGCAGAGGCTCCGTCGAGCTCCGACCATCTTGCATCTCGCGTGCAGGGGCCTGCGGCGGTCGCAAACCTGCTGGCGGGTGTCCGTGTGGCACCCGACCTGCCCTCCGCGCTGCAGCTGCGCAACCAGCTGGCGGCCGGTGAATCGGTGATTACCGCGGACGGTATCTGGCTGGGTCGCGATTGGCTGCGGGTGGCCCGTCCCGGTCAGAAGGCGGGGGGCGTTATCCAGCGCCAGCAGGAGCTGGAGCGTCTGGTGCAGGAGGTCGATGTCACTGCGCAGCAGGTCTCTGAGCTCGAGGAATCCCAGGCCGAGCTTCGCGAACGGCAACAGGGCCTGGAGAACCAGCGCCAGGACAGCCAGCGTGAGCAGCAGCAGCTGGCGCGGCAGCATGCTGAGCTGCGGGCTGCCCTGTCGGCGCAGCAGGCGCGTATGGAGCAAATCGGTGCTCGTCGCGAGCGCCTGGCCTCGGATATCGCCGATACCCGCGGTCAGTTTACGCAGGAGCAGGAGTCGGTTGCGGAAGCCCGGCTGCTGCTTGCGGAGGCCATCGAGCGGATGGAGACTGACTCCCGCCAGCGCGAGGAACTGCTGGCACGCCGGGATGCAGCGCGCAACCAGCTCGATACTGTGCGGCAGAAGGCGCGTCACGACAAGGATGCGGCGCACCAGTCCGCGATGCGTCACCAGTCACTGCAAACACAGCTGCGTGGCGTGACGGAAACCATGGAGCGTGCGCGCTCCCAGGTGACCCAACTGGAGGAGCGGCGGGAGTCCCTGCAGGGCAGCCTGATGGAGAGTGACGATCCGGTGGTCGCTTTACAGCAGGAGCTCGAGGAACAGCTGGCGCTGCGGCTCGCCTCTGAAGCAGAGCTGACCCAGGCGCGGCAGGCGGTGGCGGAAGTGGAGCATGCGCTGCGCCAGGCAGAACAGCAGCGGGCGGCGATTGAGCAGCGCGCCCAGTCGGTGCGCGCCGACCTGGAGCAACAGCGTTTGCAACAGCAGGGCCTGCAGGTGCAGCGAGATAACGTGCTGCGCCAGCTGCGGGAGCTGGACCAAGAGGTCGACAGCGTGCTGGCCGGGATGCCCGAGGGCGCCAACGAGGCGGAGTGGCAGAGTGCTCTCGAGCGGGTGGCGGCCCGTGTGGCCAGGCTGGGCCCCATCAACCTCGCGGCGATAGACGAATATGCCCTGCAGTCCGAGCGCAAGCAGTACCTGGACGCCCAGAACGAGGATCTGGAAACCGCGCTGGAGACCCTCGCCTCGGCGATCCGCAAGATCGACAAGGAGACGCGCAGCCGGTTCCGCGACACTTTCGACAAGGTGAACGCAGGGCTGCAGGATCTGTTTCCGCGGGTGTTCGGCGGCGGCAACGCGTACCTGGAGATGACCGGCGACGACCTCCTGGATACGGGCATCACCATCATGGCCCGCCCCCCCGGCAAGAAGAACAGCACTATCCACCTGCTGTCGGGTGGCGAGAAGGCGCTGACCGCGATCGCCCTGGTGTTTTCGATATTCCAGCTTAATCCCGCCCCGTTCTGTATGCTTGACGAAGTGGACGCGCCGCTGGACGATGCCAACGTGGGCAGGTATGCACGCATGGTCAAGGAAATGTCCGAGAAAGTGCAGTTCATCTACATTACCCACAACAAGATATCCATGGAATTGGCGGACCAGTTGATGGGTGTCACCATGCACGAACCCGGTGTGTCCCGTCTGGTGACGGTGGACGTCGAAGAGGCAGCGGAACTGGCGGCGAGTTAGGACAAGCGGAGGAAGCGGGCGCAGCTGTGATGGACTTGACGATACGCGATTGGATGGTAATTGCCGGTGTACTGCTGATTCTGGCGGTTTTGCTGGATGCCTGGCGCCGGGTACGGAACGATCGGCGCGCTGCTGTGCGCATCAAACTGGTGGGCGAGGAGGGCAGTGAAGGCGGAGACCTCGACATTGCCGTGTACCGGGAGTTGCCCAATGGGGGGGCACGGGTGGTGCACCGCGGCGACCTGCTTGACGCCCGAGCCCAGCACAAGGCCGATGGCGCTGAAGCCGCAGCGGCGAAAGGTCGTGACAGCGAGGCGACGGAGCGTCCTGCGGCGACCGCGGCGCAGCAGGACGACAACGATGCCGCACGTGCCGGCAAGAGCCGCGCTTCCCGCAAACGCGCAGCCAAAACCGGCCCCGCTGATGATGACCTGGTCAGTGGGTTGAGTACCCGTGACGAGCCTGAGAACCTCGACTGGCTGGACGCGCTGGAAGCCGAAGAGCGGCAGGTACCGGAGGCCGATGAACCCGGCCTCCTGCCTCGTGACGTAGAGCCTGAGGTTTTCATGTTGAATGTGGTGGCACGCGATGCCGAGGGCTTCCGCGGGGACGACATCCTGCACATCCTGCTCGCCTGCGATCTCCGTTTTGGCGACATGAGTTTTTTTCACCGTCACGAGCAGGAAGCCGGGCGCGGCCCGATACAGTTCAGCGTAGCCAACATGATGCAGCCCGGTGTGTTCGACATCGATAACATGTCCGATTTCAGTACACCGGGGCTGGTGTTTTTTGTCACCTTGCCCGGGCCCGCCGACATGATGCAGGCCTTCGACTACATGTTGGAAACAGCGCAGACCGTGGCGCGTAACCTGAAGGGCGACGTCCTCGACGAGACCCGCAGCGCGCTGACCCGCCAGACCCTGGAGCATTCGCGGCAGCAGATCCGCGATCTCGAGCGGCGCATGCTCGCCCGGTCGCATTAGGGCGTAGACACATGGCGAACGCCCTGGCAGCGGCAGACGAGGCGGCCCGCTTGCGTGAGCAACTCGACAGCTGGAATTATCAGTACCATGTGCTGGACAACCCCAGTGTGCCGGATGCTGAATACGACCGCTGCATGCAGCGCCTGCGTGCGCTTGAGGCGCAATATCCCGCCTTGTGTACACCGGATTCACCCACCCAGCGGGTAGGTGCAACGCCCGTTTCCCAGTTTGCCCAGGTGCAGCATGAAATGCCCATGCTGTCGCTGGACAATGCCTTCAGTGCTGAGGACCTGCGCGACTTCAACCGACGCCTCCTGGACCGGCTTGGCTGGGCGCCCGATGATGCGCTGGAGTTCGCCTGTGAGCCGAAACTCGACGGTATAGCGGTCAGCCTGCTGTACCGCGACGGGCAACTGCAGCGGGGTGCGACCCGCGGTGACGGCACAACCGGTGAGGACATCACGCACAATGTGCGCACTGTGGCGTCCGTGCCACTGCGACTTCGCGGCGGCGGCTTTCCTCACCTGCTCGAAGTGCGCGGCGAAATCTACCTGCCGCGTGCGGGCTTTGAGCAGTTGAACGAGGAAGCGCGTGAGCGCGGCGAGAAAACCTTTGTGAACCCGCGCAATGCCGCGGCCGGCAGCCTGCGTCAGCTGGATGCGCGCATCACCGCGCGGCGCCCGCTGCAGATGTGCTGCTACAGCGTCGGTCTGTACCAGGGCGGAGAGATGCCCGCCCGTCACTCAGACATCCTGCAGCGGTTGCATACCTGGGGTCTGAGGATCAATGCCGAATCCCGGGTGGTCAAGGGTATTGATGCCTGTGAGGACTACTATGAGGCGCTGGCAGAGCGCCGGGCGACGCTCCCCTATGACATTGACGGCATTGTGTACAAGGTCAACGATCTGCAGCTGCAGCAGCGCCTCGGCTTCGTCTCCCGGGCCCCGCGCTGGGCCATTGCGCGCAAGTTTCCGGCACAGGAGGAGATGACGCGGTTGTTGGCCGTGGAATTCCAGGTGGGGCGCACCGGAGCCATTACCCCGGTGGCACGTCTTGAGCCCGTGTTTGTCGGCGGGGTGACGGTCAGCAATGCGACACTGCACAATGCCGATGAGGTGGAGCGACTGGATGTGCGCATCGGTGACACGGTGATCGTGCGTCGCGCGGGCGATGTGATTCCGCAGGTGGTGGCTGTTGTACCGGAGCAACGTCCGGAGAACGCGCAGCCGGTGTGTTTTCCCGACAGCTGCCCGGTTTGCGGTTCCGTTGTGGAGCGTGCCGCGGACGAGGCAGTCTTGCGCTGCATGGGAGGACTGGTGTGTCAGGCACAACAGAAAGCGGCGATTCGCCATTTTGTGTCGCGCCGGGCAATGGATGTGGAAGGCCTGGGCGACAAGCTGGTTGACCAGCTGGTCGATCAGGGGCTGGTGCGGACCGTCGCCGACCTCTACACCCTGCCGCGCGAGGCCTGGTTGGGGCTGGAGCGCATGGGAGCGAAGTCGGTCGATAATGTGCTCGCAGCGCTGGAGAAAAGCAAGGCGACGACGCTGCAGCGGTTCATCTACGCGCTGGGTATTCGCGAAGTGGGTGAATCCACGGCGGGAAATCTCGCGCGCCATTTCGGTTCCTGGGAGGCGCTTGCCGCAGCCAGTGAAGAAGCCCTGCTGGCAGTTCCCGATGTGGGGCCCGTCGTAGCCGACCACCTGCGACAGTTCCTGGATTCTGCCGACAGCCTGTCGGTGGTGCAGGCGCTGCGCGACGCCGGCGTGCATTGGCCGGACCTGGAAGTGCGTCCGGCAGAGGCGTTACCGCTGGCGGGCGAAACCTGGGTGGTTACCGGCAAGCTGGAGTCCCTGGGGCGCAGCGAGGCCAAAACCCTGCTGGAGTCTCTCGGTGCACGTGTGGCAGGCAGTGTTTCGGCAAAAACCACGATGGTGGTGGCGGGGCCGGGTGCCGGTTCCAAGTTGGGTAAGGCAACGGAACTGAATGTTCCCGTGATGGATGAGGCAGCATTGCTCACCCTGCTGCGCAGGCACGGTGCAATGTCATGAGGGGCTTGCTGCCGGCGCTACTGATCCTGCTGCTGTCTGCCTGTGCGACGACGCCACCGAGCAATGTGGACAACGCCTGCAATATCTTCCGCGAGAAGGACGACTGGTACGGTGACGCGCTGGACGCGGAGAAAGCCTGGGGTAGTCCGGTGCCGGTCATGCTGGCCATCATGCACCAGGAGTCGCGCTTCGTAGCGCAGGCCAAACCGCCGCGTACGCGTATCTTCGGCATCATACCCGGCTTGCGACCCTCCAACTCCTACGGCTACAGCCAGGCGATCAAATCCACCTGGAAAGCCTATCAGCGCAGCACAGGGAACTACGGGGCGGATCGCGATGACTTTGGCGACTCGATGGATTTCATCGGCTGGTATAACAACGAGTCACTGCACCGCAGCGGTATTGCAAAGAACGACGCCTACCGCCTTTACCTCGCCTACCACGAGGGACATGGCGGCTATAACCGTGGCAGCTATCGCAACAAGGCGTGGTTGCTGAATGTTGCCGCCAAAGTGCGTGATCGCGCTGCGCTGTATACGGTGCAACTCAACGGCTGCGCGGACTCCCTGCCCCGTGGCGGCGGACTGTTCGGCTGGTTCTAGGGTGGTTCAATAATCCTGCCAGCGTCGCAGTAAACAGCTCCTGGTGCACGTCGGGAGCGCGAATTGGCCCTGCGTGTAGATGCAAACCACCGGGCTTTGTGACACACTTTCAAGGTGTGCCATCATGGTCGCGAGCCCGCTACATAACGTTCAAAACAGGTCTTCGCTGTGAACCCAACTGATATCAAGAACCCCGAGTACTTCCACAAAGTCGTGGACTGCCAGTATGCCTGCCCGGCGCATACACCGGTCCCGGAATACATTCGGCTGATTGCCGCAGGCCGCTACGACGATGCCTACATGGTGAACTGGGAATCCAACGTGTTCCCGGGCATTCTCGGTCGCACCTGCGACCGGCCCTGCGAGCCCGCCTGTCGGCGCGGCCGCATCGCCAAGGGTGAGGAGCCGGTGGCCATCTGTCGCCTGAAGCGTGTTGCGGCCGACAACAAGACCGATATCAGCGAGCGGCTGCCGCGCATCCCGGAGCAGAAGAACGGCAAGCGTATCGCACTCATCGGTGCCGGGCCGGCATCGCTGACGGTAGCGCGTGACCTCATGCCACTGGGGTACGACATCGACATCTACGACAACCAGTTTGCCGGTGGCGGTATGATGCGCAGCCAGATTCCGTCCTTCCGGCTGCCGGCCTCGGTGCTGGATGAGGAGGTCGGATACATCCTCGACATGGGCGTGGTGACACATTTCAATACCGAAGTTACCAGCCTGAAAAGCGTACTCGAAAAGGACTACGATGCGGTGTTTGTGGGCACCGGTGCGCCCCGCGGACGGGGCCTGAATCTGCCCGGTCTCGAGGAGGCCGGGAAGCGCGTGCACATCGGTATCGACTGGCTGGCCAGCGTTGCGTTCGAGCACACCAGCAGTATCGGCAAGCGCGTACTGGTACTGGGTGGCGGGAATACCGCGATGGACTGCTGCCGCACCTCGCGCCGTCTCGGCGGTGAAGATGTGCGGGTTGTGGTGCGCAGCCCGTTTGCCGACATGAAGGCGTCGCCGTGGGAAAAAGAGGATGCCATGCACGAGGGCATTCCGATTTACGACAACCACGTGCCCAAGGAATTCGTGGTCGAGAATGGCGAGCTGAAAGGTATGCTCTTCGAGAAAGTCGAGGCGCAGTACGACGAGAACGGCAAGCGCAGCCTGGTGCCCACGGGTGAGGACCTTGTGTTCATGGAAGCCGACGATGTGCTGATGGCCATCGGCCAGGATAACGCCTTTCCCTGGGTGGAGCGCGATCTCGGCATTGAGTTTGACAACTGGGACATGCCGGTCGTCGACAAGGTGACTTTCCAGTCGACCAACCCGCGGGTGTTCTTCGGCGGTGATGCCGCATTCGGGCCAGAAAACGTCATCACCGCGGTGGCCCACGGTCACCAGGCCGCCATCAGTATCGACCTGTTCTGTCGTGCCGAGCCCGTCACCAACCGCCCGGCGCCGATGACCAACCTGGTCAGCCAGAAAATGGGTATCCACGAGTGGAGCTACGACAACCAGGTGGAGAACGACAAGCGTTTCGTGGTGCCCATGGCGCCGCTCGAGGAAACGCTGCGCAACCGCAAGCTCGAGGTGGAACTCGGCTTCGACCTGAGCACGGGGTTCAAGGAGGCCGAGCGCTGTCTCAATTGCGACGTGCAAACCGTGTTCGACACCCCGCGCTGCATCGAATGTGATGCCTGCGTCGATATCTGTCCGACGGACTGCATTTCCTTTGTCGAGAATGCGGAGGAATCGGAACTTCGCACGCGCCTCAGCGCAGCGGCGGGCAATCTGGCACAGGACCTCTACGTCTCTACGGAGCTGCCCACGCAGCGCGTGATGGTCAAGGACGAGAACGTCTGCCTGCACTGCGGGCTCTGTGCCGAGCGCTGCCCCACTTCAGCCTGGGACATGCAGAAATTTCTCTACAGCGTTACCAAAGCGGGGCAATAAACCATGCAAGCGCTGCAATCCGTCAATGAGTTCGTTATCAAGTTCGCCAACGTGAACGGCACCGGCAGCGCCAGTGCCAACAACCTGTTCGCCAAGGCAATCTTCCGCATGGGACTGCCCGTGTGCCCGAAAAACATATTCCCGTCCAATATCCAGGGGCTGCCCACCTGGTACGAGGTGCGCGTCAGCGAGCGCGGTTACCTGGGCCGTCGCGGTGGCGTGGATATTATGCTCTCGGTCAATCCACAGAGCATGCCGCAGGACATCAGGGAAGTGGAGCCGGGCGGCTACTTCATTTATGACAATACCAAGCCGCTGGACCTGCGCCTGATGCGCAACGACGTCAATATCTTTGGTATTCCACTGACGCGCATTTGCAATGAGGAATACCAGGATCCAAGGCAACGCCAGCTGTTCCGCAACGTCATCTATGTGGGGGCACTGGCGGCGCTGCTGGACATCGATTTCGCTGTGCTCACCGGTTTGGTGGAAGACCAGTTCAAGGGCAAGGACAAACTCATCCTGCCCAACATTCATGCGCTGGAGCTCGGGTATCAATACGCCCAGGAGCACTTCGAGTGCCCGATTGGTATTCGCGTTCGCGCTTCCGACAAGGTCGGTGACAACATCCTGCTGGATGGCAACACGGCGCTGGGCCTGGGAGCAATTTACGGCGGCGCTACGGTAGCGGCCTGGTATCCCATTACCCCGTCTACCTCCGTCGTCGATGCCTTCGAGCGCTATGCCAAGCGGCTGCGCATTGACCCGGGTACCGGGCGCAAGAACTACGCGATTCTGCAAGCGGAAGACGAGCTTGCAGCGATCGGCATGGTGGTCGGCGCGAGCTGGAACGGCGCCCGGGCATTCACCGCGACCAGCGGCCCGGGCCTGTCGCTCATGAGTGAGTTTCTGGGCCTGGCCTACTTCGCTGAAATACCCACGGTGCTGTTCGATGTGCAGCGTGCTGGCCCGTCCACGGGCATGCCGACCCGTACCCAGCAGTCCGATGTGCTGTCGGCGGCCTACGCCTCCCACGGCGACACCAAGCAGGTCCTGCTGTTCCCGTCCACGCCGAAAGAGTGCTTTGACTTTGGCGCACTGTCCTTCGATCTGGCGGAGCGCTTACAGACCCCCATTATCCTGATGACCGACCTCGACCTGGGGATGAACGACAACATGTCGCCGCCACTGACCTGGGATGACGCGCGCCGCTACGACCGCGGCAAGGTCCTGAACGCGGAGCAACTGGAGCAGATGGAACGCTACGGACGTTATCTCGACGTCGATGGCGACGGCATCTGTTACCGCACCATACCTGGCACGCACCCGGAAAAAGGAGCGTTCTTCACGCGTGGAACCTCGCGTGACGAATATGCCGTGTACACGGAAAAGGGCGAAGAGTACGAGAAGAACATGCACCGCCTGATGGCCAAATGGGAAACCATCAAGGCGTGGGTGCCGCGCCCGCTGGAAACGCAGAGCGAGCAGGAAACAGATACCGCCATTCTCTTTTATGGCACCAGCGAAGAGTCCTCCATGGAGGCCCGCGACTACCTCGCGGAGGACGGTGTGCCGCTGAATGCCATGCGCGTTCGCGCCTTTCCGTTCAATCAGGAGGTGGCGGACTTTATCGCCCGGCACGAGCGGGTGTTTGTGATTGAGCAGAACCGCGATGCCCAGCTGCGTACGCTGCTCATGGCTGAATTCGAACTGGGCCCGGATAAACTGAAGTCGGTACTCTGTTTTGATGGTACCCCGATCAGTGCCCGGAACATCCGCAAACAGATTCTGCAGCAGATGCCCGGCTACAACGTCACCCCCTTGCGTCGCGAACGTATGGTCGCCGGCGCGGAGAACAGGTCATGAGTTATCAGCTTCCCAAATTCCGTCATCCCGACCTCCCGGTCAACGCGCTGGGCTACACCCGTGCCGACTACGAAGGTTCGATCTCCACGCTGTGTGCGGGCTGCGGTCACGACTCCATTTCCGGTGCCATTGTGCGCGCCTGCCATGAGTTGGCCCTGGAGCCACACAAGATTGCCAAGCTGTCAGGTATCGGCTGTTCCTCGAAGTCGCCGACCTATTTCCTCGGCAAATCCCACGGTTTCAACTCGGTGCACGGGCGCATGCCCTCGGTCGTCAGCGGGGCCAATATGGCCAACCGAGACCTGTTATACCTCGGCGTCTCGGGTGATGGTGATACAGCGTCCATCGGTATGGGGCAGTTTGCCCACGCGGTGCGGCGCAACCTCAATATGGTCTATATCGTCATGAACAATGGCTGTTATGGCCTGACCAAAGGGCAGGATTCGGCGACGGCGGACGCCGGGTCGGCAAGCAAGAAGGGTGACCCGAACCCCTTTTCTGCGATTGATCTTCCCGGCCTTGCCCTGCAGCTCGGTGCGACCTTCGTGGCGCGCAGCTTTTCCGGTGACAAGGGCCAGCTGGTGCCATTGATCAAGGCGGCCATTTCCCATCGCGGATTCGCGCTGATTGACGTCATCTCCCCCTGCGTCACCTTCAATAACAACCCGGGGTCTACCAAGAGCTATGATTTCGTGCGTGAGCACGCCGAGGCCACCGGGACCGTGGACTTCGTGCCCATGCGCGAGGAAATCACCACCAGTTACCCGGCGGGCCGCAGCCAGGAAGTGACCCTGCACGACGGCTCCGTGCTCCACCTGGAAAAACTCGCGCCCGACCTGGACCCTTTCGACAGGGTTTCGGCCATGGTGGCATTGCAGAGGCACAGCGCCGAGGGGCAGATCCTGACCGGACTCATCTACATGGACAAGGACTCCCGGGACCTGCATGACATTATGGAGACCTCGCGTCGCCCGCTGAACAGCCTGGTCGAGGAAGATCTGTGCCCGGGCGACAAGGTGCTGGCCAACATCAACGCCAGTCTGCGTTAGGCCCGGAGGGCCTCTTCCATGCAGTCACACCCTGTCGCTGTGGCAGAAATGCAGTAGCGCAGGGTGGCTTGTCATTTAATTGTCACAATTTCCTCATCTAATACGTGGATACAGCGCGAAAAAGAGGACAATGTGACCAATGAATGAACGTCAGGTATTGATTGTTGATGATGAGTTTGCCATCCGCGATATGTTGCGCATGGCGCTGGAGATTGCGGGCTTCCGTTGCCTTGAGGCGGAGAACATTCAGGATGCCTTTACTCTGATCGTTGACGAACGCCCGGACATGGTTCTGTTGGACTGGATGCTGCCCGGCGGCAGTGGCCTCGAGCTGCTGCGCCGGCTCAAGCGCACTGATACCACCCGTGACGTGCCCGTCATCATGCTCACAGCGAAGACCGCGGAGGACAACGTGATCCAGGGGCTGGATGTGGGCGCTGACGATTACATCACGAAACCGTTTGCGCCGCGCGAGCTGATCGCCCGCATCAAGGCGCTGCTGCGACGCTCCGCTGGCGGGGATGAACAGGACCGTATCCAGGTTGCCCAGCTGGTCCTGGATGGCGAGAGTCGGCGCATCTTCCTCTGCGACGAGCCGGTTGAAATGGGGCCCACCGAATTCAACCTGCTGCAATTTTTCATGTCGCACCCGGAGCGGGCCTATACACGCAGCCAGCTACTGGACCAGGTCTGGGGGGCCAACGTGTACGTGGAGGAGCGCACGGTGGACGTGCATATTCGGCGCCTGCGTAAGGCGCTGCAGACCCCACAGGCTGACTACAGCGACCTCGTGCAGACGGTGCGCGGTACCGGCTACCGGTTCTCTGCCCGCGGAGTTCCCGCGCGGTGAGTCCACAGGCCGCTTGGCTGGCGGAACTGCGCCGGCTGCTGGCACTGGTAGCGGTAGCGCTCACCGCGGGTTGGCTCATCGGCTGGCCCTGGCTGTTGCTCTCGGCGGCGCTGCTGGCGCTGACAGTGCGCTGGGCGTGGCAGATGCGCCGCCTTCTGCGCTGGCTTCAGGACTCGTCCCTGGAACCACCGGAAGCCCTGGGCTTCTGGGGCGAACTGTATGACCGCCTTTACCAGCTGCAGCGCAAGGCCAGCATGCGTGAGATGGAACTGCGCTCGCGACTCGATTACCTGCAGGACTCGCTTTCCTCCATGCACGACGGCGCTGTCATGGTCAGCGCCGGTGGCGCCATCGAGTGGAGTAATGACGCGGCACAGCGGCTGCTGGGGCTACGCTATCCTGCTGACCGCGGCCAGGCGCTGCTCAACCTGGTGCGCTTGCCGGCCTTCCATCGCTACTACATCGCAGGCGCCTTTGAAGACCCCCTCCAGCTGCGCATGCAGGGCGATCGGGAGCAGACGCTGCAGTTTGCCATCACCCTGTTTGGCAACGGCGATCGTCTGGTGTTCGTGCGTGATATCACCAAGGAGGCTCATCTTGAGCAGATGCGGCGCGACTTTGTGGGCAACGTGTCCCATGAATTGCGCACTCCGCTCACGGTGATCAAGGGCTATCTGGAGATGATTCTGGCGAATGCGGAGCAACTGGAGCCGCGGTTTCAACGGCCGTTGGAGCAGATGTCCCAGCAGACCGACCGCATGGAGAATCTGCTGAAGGACCTGCTCTGGCTGTCGCGTCTGGAAAGCGTTCGCACCCAGACCCGCCGCGAGCAGGTCGATATCGCGGCATTGCTCCAGGAGCTTGTCGACGAATTGCACACGCTGTATCCCGAACGCGCGTTGACCCTGCAGTCAGACACCCGGGTAAAGATACCCGGAGACTACCGGGAGTTGCACAGCGCGGTGTCCAATCTGATCCTGAATGCGTTCAAATACAGCAAAGATGACAGTTTGGTGACAGTTTCGTGGCGGCAGCAGGGGGGTGAGCTGTTGCTGTCGGTGCAGGACCAGGGTATCGGTATTGATGCGGTGCATATACCCCGCCTGACGGAGCGTTTTTACCGCGTGGATGACAGCCGCTCGTCGGCCACGGGGGGGACCGGCCTCGGCCTTGCCATCGTCAAGCATGTGGCAGCAGGCCACCGCGCAGAGCTGCGGATAGCGAGCCTGCAGGGCAAGGGCAGCACGTTTACCCTGGCGTTCCGGTGCTGATGCCCCGGGGAGACACAGGCTTGTCATAATACTGTCATATATTGGCGCTAGTGTAGGCGCGTTACTGATATCCGCTGGAAACTGGAGTGCTCTATGTCGATCAAGCAATGGTTGAGAAAAACGGTAGCGGCTGCGGGTGCAGGCGCATTTGCGGTGGGCATGGCGCCGATGTCCTGGGCGGAACTCGACCCCGGGCTCAAGGATTATGAGGTGTCCAGCGGCGTGTCGGGAAACCTTTCCAGCATTGGCTCCGATACGCTGGCGAACCTGATGACGCTGTGGGCTGAGGATTTCAAGCGTGCCTACCCCAATGTCAACATCCAGATCCAGGCGGCGGGTTCCTCTACGGCACCGCCTGCACTGACTGAAGGCACTGCCAACATCGGCCCGATGAGCCGCGATATGCGTGACAAGGAGATCGAGGCCTTCGAAACACGCTACGGCTACAAGCCCACCGCTGTGCCGGTGGCGATCGACGCCCTCGCCGTGTATGTGCACAAGGACAACCCCATCGAGGGCATGTCCATTGCCGAACTGGATGCCATTTTCTCCTCAACGCGCAAGTGCGGCGCACCACAGGACATCGGCCAGTGGGGACAGCTTGGGCTCACCGGTGCCTGGGAGGGCCGTGACATGCAGCTGTTCGGGCGCAACTCGGTGTCCGGTACCTACGGCTTCTTCAAGACCGTTGGCCTGTGCAAAGGCGACTTCAAAAACAGCGTCAATGAGCAGCCCGGGTCCGCCTCGGTAGTGCAGTCGGTCTCCACCTCTATCAACGGCATTGGCTACTCGGGGATTGGCTATCGCACCTCCAGCGTGCGCACCGTACCGATCAGCAAGGGTGAAGGCCTTCCCTACGTGGAGGCGGACGCTGAAAACTCCATCAACGGCCGCTACCCGCTGGCTCGCTTCCTCTACGTCTACGTGAACAAGGATCCGAACAAGCCGTTGTCACCGCTGGAACGGGAATTCTTCAAGCTGGTGTTTTCCCGCCAGGGCCAGGATGTCGTGCTCAAGGATGGCTACATTCCCCTTCCCGCAGCGGTGGTGGAGCGCTACAGTCGCCAGCTCGGCCTGTAAGGTCTGATGATAATCGCCGGGTCGGTTCCTTGTGGCCTGCCCGGTGCCGGCAATCGCTGACCGAGTGATTCTGTCTTGACGAAAATGAGTGAACACGTGTCTCCCTTCACGCCCCGCTGGAGGCACTTCAAGGATCGCGCTGCCACGGTGTCCGTCACCGCCGGCGGTGCCGGCGTACTGGTCGCCATCCTGCTGATATTTTTCTATCTGCTGTATGAGGTCCTGCCGCTGTTTGGCAATGCCTCAATCGAACCCCGCGCTGAGGTCGCTTCGCCCTTTGCAGCGGCTCCGCTCTATCTGGCGGTGGAGGAACAGACGGAAATCGGCTTTGCGGTCTTTGCCGACGCCCGCGGCAGTTTTTTTCAGCTGGACAGCGGTGCCATCGTGCTCGAATCCGAGCTTGCAGCCGATCTGGGCCCGGTCTCTGCGGTCGCCGAGGAGAGTGCGGGCAAGCGCCTGCTGGCACTGGCCCATGAGTCCGGTGCAGTGTCCCTGCACACCCACGAGTATCGTCTGAGCTACCCCGACGGTAACCGCGTGATAACGCCGCGTGTCGAGCGACGCTACCCTGAACTCGACATTCGCGTTGCTGAAGGTCCTGTGCAGAAGCTGGCACTGGGCGATAACGACGATGGCATGGTGATCATTGCCCTGGATGCCGCGGGTACGCTGCGGGCCCAGCGTTACAACTGGTCAGAAAACTTCCTCACGGGCGAGATCAGTTTTGACCGGGAAGCGCTGTCACTGCCAGCGCTGGCGGGGGAGACGGCGGATTTCCATATCGATGAAAATCTCCAGTGGCTGTACCACATCGACAGTAAAGGCGGCTACGCAGTGATCAATCTGCGGCAGCGCGATGCTGCTGGCAAATTGCTGGTGGCGAGCCGGGGTGAGCTGTTTACCCGGGGCGGCCAGTTGACTGAAAGCGCGATGCTGCTGGGTGGTATCTCATTGCTGGCGGCGTCCGATCGCGGCGAGCTGGTGCAGTATTTCATGGTGCGGGACGGCGAGGGTGGTCATCGCCTGCAGCGTATCCGAGAATTTGACACCGACGGCATCAACGTCACGACGCTGCTGCCGGAGCATCGCCGCAAGGGTTTCGTCGCCCTTGGCAGGCAGGGTGAAGTGCAGATTTACCACACAACGTCGCACCGCCGGTTGTTGAGCGAGGCCGCGTTGCCCCTGGGAGCCGGGGCGGCCGCCATATCCCCGCGTGCGGATGCGTTGTTGCTGGTGGATGCGGACGGCAGTCTGCGCAGTTGGCACATCGATAACGAACACCCGGATGTATCCTGGTCGGCGCTGTGGAGTGAAGTCTGGTACGAGAGCTACGATGAGCCTGAGCACGTCTGGCAATCGTCCGCATCCGACAACGATTTTGAGCCCAAATACAGTTTTGCGCCGCTCGCTTTCGGCACCTTGAAGGCTGCGTTCTACACCATGATGATCGCCGCGCCGCTGGCGATCTGCGGCGCCATCTACACCGCCTATTTCATGGCGCCATCGCTGCGACGCAAGGTCAAGCCGATGATCGAGCTGATGGAGGCCCTGCCTACGGTGATTCTCGGTTTTCTTGCGGGACTCTGGCTGGCGCCGCTGATCGAGGACAAGTTGACCGCGGTCGTCACCCTGATGCTGACGCTGCCCATCGGCGTCATCCTGTTTGCCTTTCTCTGGTCGCGTCTGCCACTCGCCATTCGCGCCCGCCTGCCCGAGGGCTGGCACGCGGCCGTGCTGATTCCGGTGGTGTTGTTCATCGGCTACGCCAGCTTTGCCAGCAGCGACACGCTGGAGCTGCTGTTCTTCTCGGGCGATATGCGCGGCTGGATCACCACTGAACTGGGCATCTCCTTTGATCAGCGCAATGCGCTGGTGGTGGGCATCGCCATGGGCATGGCGGTCATCCCCACCATTTTCTCCATAGCCGAGGACGCCATTTTCTCTGTTCCCAAACACTTGAGCTACGGCAGTCTGGCGCTGGGTGCAACCCCGTGGCAGACGCTGGTCGGTGTGGTGATTCCCACGGCAAGCCCAGGCATCTTCTCCGGCTTGATGATCGGGCTGGGCCGCGCGGTGGGCGAGACCATGATCGTTCTGATGGCAACGGGCAATACACCGATCATGGACGTCAATATCTTTGAGGGCATGCGTACGCTGTCGGCCAACATCGCGGTGGAAGTGCCCGAAGCGGAAGTCGACAGTACACACTACCGTGTGCTGTTCCTCGCTGCCTTTGTGCTCTTTATGTTTACCTTCATGGTCAACACCGTCGCCGAGCTGGTGCGGCAGCGGTTGCGCATCAAGTACGGGTCACTGTGATGAACAAGATGATCAACGAACAGGATCTGCACAACGAGCGGGCACCCGCGGTGGGTGCCTGGATACGCAGCGGTGACCCACTGATCTGGCTCAATGGCGCCGCCGTGAGCGTGAGTGTGATTGCCGTGGTCGGTTTGCTGTTGCTGCTCGCGGTGCGTGGCCTGAGCCATTTCTGGCCCTCGGATGTGCTGTCGGTCTCGGTAACCTACCAGGGACAGACGCGTGAGCTGCTGGGCGAGGTGGTGGAACAGGTTGAGGTACCCGGCGCCCAGTTGCGTGAAGCGGGGTTCGAGCTGCAGGGTCCTGGCCCGTTTTACCAGCGGACGCTGCTGAAGCAGGGCAACCGCGATTTCCTGGGTACAGACTTTACCTGGCTGATCGATGAGCAATTCGGAGAGCGTCGCTATCCGCTGGACCTGCTGGTGGTGGAACGCCTTGAATGGGGCAATTTCTACGGCTACCTGCGCGCGGTGAGCCGCTTTGGTGCTGAACCGGTCACGGTTGCCGACCACGGAGAAGCAGCGGCGCTGGAGGCCCTGCAGGCGCTGATCGTGGATACCGTCGCTGTACGCAGGGAGATCCACCGCATCGAGCAGGGTGATATCGGTGCCATCAACTATGAGCTGGAACGTCTGCGTCTGCGCGAGCGGGAACTGGAGCTGGAAGGCCGTCTTGACGCGTCAGCTCAAGCCGACCTGGCCAGTCAGCGTGCCGAGCAGGAAGCGCTGTTCCGCGCTCTGCAGGAGCAGCTGTATGTGCTGTACGACAGCATAAAGGATCACAGCTATAGTGCGGAGCTCGCTGACGGGCGCGTGGTTACTCTACCCATCGCCAAGGTGGTTCGAGCGTACCAACCCAACGCGATGAATGTGTTCGCCAAGATGCAGATGTACGTCGAGCGCCTGTGGGAGTTCCTCTCTGAGCCGCCGCGCGAGGCGAACACCGAAGGCGGCGTGTTCCCGGCCATGTTCGGCACGGTGCTGATGGTGATCCTCATGTCGATCATCGTTACTCCCTTTGGCGTGGTCGCTGCGGTCTATCTGCGTGAGTACGCCAGCCAGGGCTTTGTCACGCGAACCATACGCGTTGCAGTGAACAACCTCGCCGGCGTGCCCTCTATCGTCTACGGTGTTTTTGGCCTGGGGTTCTTTGTCTATTTTGTGGGAGGTGAGCTGGATCAGCTGTTCTTCCCTGCCTCACTGCCGCGGCCCACCTTTGGCACGCCGGGGCTGATGTGGGCATCGCTCACGTTGGCGCTGCTGACTCTGCCAGTGGTGATTGTTGCAACCGAGGAAGGTCTGGCGCGTATTCCATCGGCGGTACGTGAAGGTTCACTCGCGCTGGGCGCCACGCGAGCAGAAACCCTCTGGCGGGTGGTTCTGCCCATGGCCAGCCCGGCGATGATGACCGGACTGATCCTCGCCGTGGCCAGGGCAGCTGGGGAAGTCGCCCCGTTGATGCTGGTTGGGGTGGTGAAACTCGCGCCTACGCTGCCGCTGGACGGCAACTATCCCTACCTGCACCTGGACCAGAAGTTCATGCACCTCGGTTTCCATATTTATGACGTCGGCTTCCAGAGCCCTAACGTCGAGGCAGCCCGGCCACTGGTTTACGCCACCGCCCTGTTGCTGGTACTGATTATCGCGCTGCTCAATCTGGCTGCGGTCAGCTTGCGTAACCGGTTGCGCGAACGTTACAAATCACTCGAACACTAACAGGACCCTGTCATGCAAAGCCACGCATTGGATATCCAGGCACTGAAACGCGACAAGGTGCCCGCCGCCAGCCCGGCAGGACCTGTAGAAACCAGCCTGCGCATGGAAAACCTGAACCTGTTCTACAACCAGAATGCGCAGGCGCTGTTCGATATCAATCTCGAAATTCCGAAGCAACGGGTCACCGCATTCATTGGTCCCAGCGGCTGCGGCAAGTCCAGCCTCCTGCGCTGTATCAATCGCATGAATGATCTTGTGGATGGCTGTCGGGTGCAGGGACGTCTTTTACTGGATAACGAGGATGTCTACGACCGCCGAGTGGACGTCGCGGCCCTCAGGCGCCGGGTGGGCATGGTGTTCCAGAAGCCCAACCCGTTTCCGAAGAGCATTTACGAGAATGTCGCCTACGGTCTGCGCATTCAGGGTATCAACAAGAAGCGCGTGCTCGACGAGGTGGTGGAGAAATCCCTGCGCGCCGCGGCGCTTTGGGACGAAGTGAAGGACCGTCTGCACGAGAGCGCTCTCGGTATGTCCGGCGGCCAGCAGCAGCGTCTGGTCATTGCGCGCACGATTGCCGTTGAGCCTGAGGTTCTGCTGCTGGACGAACCCGCATCGGCGCTGGACCCCATTTCGACCCTGAAAATCGAGGAGCTGATCTACGAGCTCAAGTCGCGTTACACCATCGTCATTGTCACGCACAATATGCAGCAGGCCGCCCGTGTTTCAGACATGACCGCCTTCATGTACATGGGCAAATTGATTGAGTACGACGATACGGATACTCTGTTTACCAACCCGGAACAGAAGCAGACCGAGGATTACATCACCGGCCGCTACGGCTGAGGACAACGCCATGCTCCACAAGGACAGCTACAAACAACATATCTCTGCCCAGTTCAACGCCGAGTTGGAATCGGTCAAGAACCACCTGCTGGAGATGGGTGGTCTGGTCGAACAGCAGATTGGCAAGGCCGTTGAATCGCTGCTCAGCCGCGATAGCGGGCTCGCGGAAGAGGTGATCGCGGGCGACGAGCAGGTCAATGAACTGGAAATCAATATCGACGAGGAGTGCTCTCGCATCCTCGCCCGGCGACAGCCCGCGGCCAGCGATCTGCGGCTGGTATTGGCAATATCCAAAGTCACCACCGATCTCGAACGTATCGGTGACGAGGCCAGCAAGATTGCCCGTCAGGCCGTGAAGTCTGTGGAAGAGGGCGGTTCCAGTGCGGGTAGCAGCTTTGTTGAAATACGCCATATCGGCAATCACGTAAGCGATATGCTGCGCCGCTCGCTGGATGCGTTTGCGCGTCTGGATGTGGATATGGCGGTACAGACTGTCATCGCGGACCGTGAAGTGGATTCCGAGTACGCGAGTGCCATGCGCAGCCTGGTCACGTTCATGATGGAGGACCCGCGCACTATCGGACCGGTGCTGGGCCAGATGTGGTCATTGCGCAGTCTGGAGCGTGTCGGCGATCATGCGAGCAACATCGCGGAGCATGTCATCTATCTCGTACGAGGGCTTGACGTGCGTCACGTAGAGCCGGATGACCTGGTCGCACAGGTGGAAGAGCACCCTTAGCCGGCGCAACGCGCTCCCTCTGTCATGAAAGTGTCATGAAAATAGCATAAAATTGACATTTTAGTGTCATGCGCGGCGGCGCGTGTACAGGCAGATGAGGAAAATCCATGAACAGACTCTCCCTGGGGGTGGCAGTCGCCGCCGCATCCATCACCCTATATTCACCTGTCAGTGCGCTGGCAGCTGTCAGCGAAGCCGAGTTCGCGCAACTGCAGGCGCAGATGGCCGGCCTGATGGCGCGCGTTGCGGCGCTGGAAGAAGAGAATGCCACACTGCGCGAGAACACCGCCAACGCCGTGTCGGAAATACGTCTCACCCGTGAGGCAGTCGCCGCTGCGCCATCGCGCGCAGCAACAGGGTTGAACTCGGAGACCTTTAAATTCTCCGGAGATTTCCGCTACCGGTACGAGGAAATTGACATCGGCCAGCGCGTGGTGCGAACACGGCATCGCGTGCGTGCGCGGGCCGGTTTCGTCGCCCAACTGCCCCGGGACGTGCAGGTGGGGTTGAAAGTGGCGGCCGGTAACGATTCACCGGTCTCCGGCAATGCCACGTTGGGCGGCGGCGGGACCAGTAAAGAACTGTATCTTGACCAGGCCTGGGCTACCTGGCAGCCGTTTGATGGCGCTTATGCCACCATCGGCAAGATGAAGAACCCGATGTACCGTCCCGAGGGCTCCGGTCTGCTTTGGGACTCGGATTACACCCCTGAGGGCATAGCCCTCGGCTGGGCCAACGAGCACCTGTTTGTGAACGCCGTGGCGCACGCATTGGAGAGCGACAGCGCACGTGCCAACAACGTTTTTTACTACGGCGTACAGTCGGGCTTCACGCTGGCTCTTGGTGACAACCTGGGGCTGACCGCCGGCGGTGGCTACATCGATATGCCGGTGAAGGGCAAGAATACCTATTTCGGTGCCTTCGACGTCTTCTTTGGCAACAGCTTCAGCTGTGACACCATCCTGTTGACCTTCTGCACCTACGACAATAACTACGAGGAGCTCGAGCTCTTCGCCACGCTGGACATTGACGGTCTGGGGCTGCCGGCGGCGGTGTACGGCCACTTCGCACAAAACCTGGATGCCGACGACGAGGACACCGCCTGGTCCGCTGGCGCCCGGCTCGGCAAGGCCAGCGGTGCGGGAAGCTGGCAGGTCAGCTATGAATTTGCCTCCATCGAGGCCGACTCGCTGCTGGCCCTCCTCAGCGACTCCAACATCGGCGGTGGTGGCACAGACGTGCGTGGCCACAAACTCGGCGCAGTGTTTGCCGTCGACAAGCAATGGCACGTTGGTCTGACGTTGTTTGTCGACAACGAAACGCTGGGCAGCCGATTTGATGACCCGATTGATTATGACCGGGTGATCTTCGATACCTCCTTCAAGTACTGACCCTGACTGCGAGGATGGGGCAGCCCGCTTCCCGGCGGGGCCTGCCCTGATGACCGCCGCGAGTAACGCGGTGCGAGTCGCTTTCCGCGTGTAGCCCGTCATCTGTACCCCACCGCGTTGCTTTGTGTGGTGTGGCTTGAGTACAATATGCGGCTCGGCATTTCGGCCGATGCGTCTGTGTCCCCTTCGTCTAGTGGTCCAGGACACCGCCCTTTCACGGCGGGAACAGGGGTTCGAACCCCCTAGGGGACGCCATTTATCGGAACTGCTCATGAGTCGTTACTGGAGTGACGTGGTGCGGCGTCTCACGCCCTATGTGCCCGGTGAACAACCGCGGCACCCCCGTCTGGTCAAGCTCAACACCAACGAAAGCCCCTATCCGCCGTCACCGCGCGTGCTGGACGCTATTCACCGTATCGACGGTGACGACCTGCGCCGCTATCCGGATCCCGAGTCCACTGCGCTGCGCCTGGCATTTGCGGAAAGGGCGGGGCTGTTGCCCGAGCAGGTTTTCCTTGGCAACGGCTCTGATGAGGTGCTGGCGCACGTGTTCATGGGGCTGCTGCGACAGGCTGCCCCGCTACTGTTCCCGGACATCAGTTACAGTTTTTACCCGGTCTGGTGTGATCTCTACGGCATTGTTGGCGAGCCGGTGGCGCTGCGGGAGAATTTCAGCATTGATGTCGCCGACTATGCGCGCCCCAATGGCGGCATTATCCTGCCCAATCCCAACGCGCCTACGGGGATGTTGCTGGCCCTCGAGGATATTCGCCGTCTGCTGGAGACGAACCGGGACAGCGTGGTGGTGATTGATGAGGCCTATATCGATTTCGGTGGAGCATCAGCGGTTACCCTGGTGAACACCTATGACAACCTGCTGGTGGTGCAAACCCTGTCAAAATCCCGTGCCCTGGCGGGGCTCCGCGTGGGGGTGGCCTACGGCCACGTTGATCTGATTGACGGCCTGCAGCGCGTGAAAAACTCCTTCAACTCCTATCCACTGGATGCCGTGGCCCAGCACGCGGTGCTCGCGTCGCTGGAGGATGAGGCCTGGTTTGAAGCATCCTGCGCCAAGGTGATTGCCAGCCGGTCGCGGCTCACACAGGGCCTGCAGATGCTCGGTTTCACCGTATTGCCGTCCAGCGCCAATTTTGTGTTTGCCTCACCCGGCGCGGGACGCGACGCCCGGGCGCTGTTTCTGGCCCTGCGCGAGCGCGGCATCATCGTGCGGCACTTCAATAAAGCGCGTATCGCCGATTTTCTGCGAATCAGCGTGGGGACCGATGAGCAGTGTGAGGCATTGCTGACCGCGCTGTCGGACCTGATGGCGGCCGGCACGGGCGCCGCTGGGCACTGAGGCGGATAGCCCGGCGGTGCAGCCCCTTCAGCGCCGCTGTAGAATGACGCTGCCGATGCTGTAGCCGGCACCGAAGGAGCAGAGCACGCCGAGGTCGCCGCTGGCAAAATCGGCGCGATGCTTGTGAAAGGCGATGATGGAACCGGCGGAACTCGTGTTGGCGTACTCGTCCAGAATGGTCGGGGCCTCATCGGCGGTGGCATCACGGCCCAGGACCTTGCGCGAGATCAGCTGGTTCATGCTCAGGTTTGCCTGGTGCAGCCACAGGCGTTTGAGCTGCTCGGGAGCAATGTCCTGTCCCTGCAGTTGATCGCTGATCTGTTTGGCAACGGCGGGACAGACTTCCTTGAATACCTTGCGTCCTTCCTGCACAAACAGTTTGTCGGGCTTGCCGACGCCTTCCTCGGCGGCCCTGTTGAGGAAGCCGAAGTTATTGCGGATGTTGTTGGAAAACAGGGTTTGCAGCCTGCTGTCCACGATCCGGTAGGTGTCGCTCGCAGTGGCGTCCTCGCCCCGCTCGACGATAATTGCGGTGCAGACATCGCCGAAAATGAAGTGTGAGTCGCGGTCGCGGAAGTTCAGGTGCCCACTGCAGATTTCCGGATTGAGTATCAGCACGCAGCGCGCGCTGCCCGAGCGAATGCTGTCCCGCGCCTGTTGGATGCCGAAGGTGGCTGATGAGCAGGCGACATTCATGTCAAAGCCAAAACCCTCGATCCCCAAGGCGTCCTGTACTTCCACCGCAATGGCCGGGTAGGCACGCTGCAGGTTGGAGCAGGCCACGATTACGGCGTCGATGTCAGAGGCCTGCTTGCCGGCCTGCGCCATGGCCTCACGGGCCGCCGCAACGGCAATTTCACACTGGATGGAGGGGCTGCTGTCGGGGCGTTCGGGAATCCGCGGCACCATGCGCTGTGGGTCGAGAATACCCGTCTTGTCGATAACATAGCGAGACTTGATACCCGACGCCTTCTCGACAAACTCGGCGGATGAAGGCTGCAGGGCGGCGATATCACCGGCGGCAATCGCGGCGGCATTTTCCGCGTTGAACTGCTCCACCCAGGTGTTGAATGACTCGACCAGTTCTGCGTTGCTGATGGACTGTGCGGGTGTGAACAACCCGGTGCCGCTGATGACAACCTCGCTCATGACGTACGGATTTCCTGTGGCGTAGAATTAATGGGGGAGTGTAACCAAAAAAGGCCGCGGCAGGGCGGCCTTTTTCGGGCGGCGGGACAGGCTAGCTGCGCTTGTCCAGCGCGACAAAATCCCGCTGGGTGTGGCCGGTGTAGAGCTGGCGCGGCCGTCCGATGCGGTAGCTGCCGCTGATCATCTCGTGCCAGTGCGCAATCCAGCCTACCGTGCGGCCCACCGCAAAGATCACCGTGAACATGCTCGTGGGGATACCGATGGCCTTGAGGATGATGCCTGAATAGAAGTCTACGTTGGGGTACAGCTTGCGCTCGATGAAGTAGGGGTCCTCCAGGGCGATCTGCTCCAGTCGCTTGGCGATGGCGAGCAACGGATCGTTTTCGATGCCCAGCTCCGCCAGCACGTCATCGGCGGCCTCCTTCATCACCTTCGCCCGTGGGTCGAAGTTCTTGTAAACACGGTGCCCGAAGCCCATCAGGCGGAAGGGATCGTCCTTGTCCTTGGCGCGGGAGACGAACTCGTCGATGCGCGATACGTCGCCGATTTCCTCGAGCATTTCCAGTACGGCCTCATTGGCGCCCCCGTGCGAGGGCCCCCAGAGTGCCGCGATGCCTGCCGCGATGCAGGCAAACGGGTTGGCCCCGGATGAACCCGCCAGACGCACTGTCGAGGTGGAGGCGTTTTGCTCATGGTCTGCGTGGAGCAGGAAGATGCGATCCATGGCGCGAGCCAGTACCGGGCTCACATTGCTCGGCTCACAGGGGTTGCCGAACATCATGTGCAGGAAGTTTTCGGCGTAACCCATGTTGTTGTCGGGGTACATGAAGGGTTGCCCGATGGAGAACTTGTAGCTCATAGCCGCCAGCGTAGGCATTTTGGCGATCAGTCGGAACGCAGCAACCTGGCGGTGATGTTCATCGGAGATATCCAGCGAGTCGTGATAAAATGCGGACAAAGCGCCGACAACACCGCACATGACTGCCATTGGGTGCGCGTCGCGCCGGAAGCCGTTGAAGAACGTACGGATCTGCTCGTGGACCATGGTGTGGCGCTTGACGGTGCTGACGAAGGTCTCTTTCTGTTCAGCGGTGGGCAGCTCTCCGTACAGCAGCAGGTAGCAGGTTTCCAGGTAATCACTGTGCTCGGCCAGCTGGTCGATGGGGTAGCCGCGGTGCAGCAGAATGCCCTTGCCGCCGTCGATATAGGTGATTTTCGACTCGCAGGCCGCAGTAGAGACGAACCCCGGATCGTAGGTGAACATGTCCCTGGAGGTGAGGGCACCCACGTCGATCACGTCCGGACCGAGTGTGCCGGAGTACACGGGAAGTTCGATGGTTTCGTCCAGCCCGTCTACTTTCAGGGTTGCTTTTTTGTCGCTCATGAAAGGTCCTGCGATGTGGTTCTGTGGGGTGCCCAACTATAAAGTCTCGGCAGCTTTTGTCAATTGATCTGGCTCTATTTGCCAGCATCCTGAGCCTTTTGGCGGCGAAAGTCCCGGATCGCGAACGCCGACGTTCGGCGACGTTCGCGACATCATGGGTGCCCGCTCCCCGCGCAGGTAGAGGTTTGTAATTAGAAGCGCATCCCCCTATAATTCTGCGCGCTTTCTCTGCACGATCTTTGCGAAAAGCGACAGCGCCTGGCCACGTGGCCGGCCCCCTTTAATCGCCCTTGTGGCGTCCTTAACGGTGGAAACTGAACTGTGAAAGACAAACGTCCCGTGAACCTGGACATCGGCAGCATGCGGCTCCCCATAACCGCATGGGCATCGATCACCCATCGCGCCTCCGGTGTTTTTCTCTTTTTCGCTATGGTCTTCCTGGTGTGGGCGCTCGACATGAGCCTGCGCAGCCCCGAGGACTTCGCCATGCTGCAGGAGGCCCTCACCGGCCCGCTGGCCAAGTTGATCCTCTGGGCGATATCCGCAGGGCTGATCTATCACGCCCTGGCGGGCATCAAGCACATCATCATGGATTTCGGTATCGGTGAAAGCTTCGAGGGCGGCGCCCTGGGCGCGCGCCTGGTGATCGGTCTGTCCGTGGTCCTGATTCTGCTGGCGGGGGTTTTGATATGGTAACTGCAGTCACAAGTTTCGGCCGTTCTGGCACATCCGACTGGCTGGTACAGCGCGTCAGTGGTGTGATTCTGCTGGCCTATTTCCTGTTCATCGCCTGGGTCGTACTCAGTGGCGTGGACTATGTGAGCTGGAAAGCCCTGTTTGCCCAGACCTGGGTGCGCGTGTTCAGCCTGATGGCGCTGCTGTCGCTGGCAGCACACGCCTGGATCGGTCTGTGGGCGGTGGTGACCGACTACCTCACCGAACGCATGATGGGGACAACGGGCAATGTCTTGCGTATATCGTCACAGCTGGCGATTGCGCTGGTGCTTTTTGTGTATGTGGTCTGGGGCGTGCAAGTCCTCTGGGGATATTGAGATATGACAGCATTGCGAACGATTTCTTTTGATGGCGTGATTGTCGGCGGTGGCGGAGCAGGCATGCGCGCAGCGCTGCAGCTGGCGCAGTCCGGTTACAAGACGGCGGTAATTTCCAAAGTCTTCCCCACGCGCTCACACACCGTGTCTGCGCAGGGCGGCATCACCTGCGCCATTGCCAGCGCAGACCCCAATGATGATTGGCGCTGGCATATGTATGACACGGTCAAGGGCTCCGATTATATCGGCGACCAGGACGCCATTGAGTACATGTGCAGCGTCGGCCCGGAAGCGGTGTTCGAGCTGGAGCATATGGGTCTGCCGTTTTCCCGCACCGAGGAGGGGCGTATCTACCAGCGTCCGTTCGGCGGCCAGTCCAAGGGTCCCGACGACCCCACACAGGCCGCCCGGACCTGTGCAGCGGCGGACCGCACGGGGCATGCCCTGCTGCACACCCTGTACCAGGGCAACATCAAGAACAACACCGTCTTCTTCAACGAGTGGTACGCCACCGACCTGGTCAAGAACCAGGATGGCGCGGTGGTGGGCGTGATCGCCATCTGCATGGAAACCGGTGAAACCGTCTACGTGAAGTCCAAGGCCACTGTGTTCGCCACGGGCGGAGCAGGGCGGATCTACGCTTCGACCACCAACGCCCACATCAACACCGGCGACGGTATCGGCATGGCGCTGCGTGCCGGATTCCCGGTGCAGGACATCGAAATGTGGCAGTTCCACCCGACCGGCATCTACGGTGCCGGCACCCTGGTCACCGAGGGTTGCCGCGGCGAGGGTGGCTACCTCATCAACAAGGACGGTGAGCGTTTCATGGAGCGCTACGCGCCCAACGCCAAGGACCTCGCTGGTCGCGACGTGGTCGCGCGCTCGATGATCCTGGAAATCATCGAAGGCCGTGGCTGCGGTCCCGAGGGTGACCACGTGTTCCTGAAGTTGGATCACCTTGGCGAGGAAGTGCTGGAATCACGCCTGCCGGGTATCTGTGAGCTGTCGCGGACCTTCGCCCATGTAGACCCGGTCAAGGCCCCGATTCCCGTTGTGCCGACCTGCCACTACATGATGGGCGGAATCCCGACCAACGTGCATGGCCAGGCGCTGACCGTGGACGCCCAGGGCAACGACCAGATCATTCCCGGTCTTTATGCCTGCGGTGAGGTTGCCTGCGTCTCGGTGCACGGTGCCAACCGGCTCGGCGGCAACTCGCTCCTCGACCTCGTTGTGTTCGGACGCGCCTCGGGTCTGTTTATCGAGAACGCGCTGCGCGAGGGTATCGACATGCGCGATGCCTCACAGACCGATATCGAGCAGGGCATGTCCCGCCTGCGCCGGCTGGATGAGGCCAAGGGTACGGAGAAGTTCCCCGACCTGCGCAAGGAGCTGCAAAACGTCATGCAGAACCACTTTGGCGTGTTCCGCAAGGGCGAGTTCATGCAGGAAGGCATCCGCAAGCTGGCGGACCTGCGCGGCCGCATCGAGGGCGCGGCGCTGACCGATCGCAGCAACACCTTCAACACGGCGCGCATTGAGGCGCTGGAATTGCAGAACCTGCTTGAAGTCGCGGAAGCGACGGCCATCACTGCCGAGGAGCGCAAGGAGAGTCGCGGTGCCCATGCCCGTGATGATTTCCAGGAGCGCGACGACGAGAACTGGCTGTGCCATTCCATGTACTACCCGGAAGGCAAGCGGGTCGGCAAGCGTGCGGTCAATTTCAAGCCGCGCACGGTACCCACCTTCGAGCCGAAAGCCCGTACGTATTAAGACTGTGTAGCTACCCAGAGGTCACCAAACATGCTGCAAGTAAGCATTTATCGTTACAACCCGGAAACCGACCAGCAGCCCTACATGCAGGAGTTTCAGTTCGACACCGAGGGCAAGGACCTGATGGTGCTGGACGTGTTGGAGCAGATCAAGGCACAGGACAGCTCCGTCACCTACCGGCGCTCCTGCCGCGAGGGTGTCTGTGGCTCCGACGGTCTCAACATCAACGGCAAGAATGGCCTCGCCTGCATCACGCCGCTGTCTGCCACTGTGAAGAACAACAAGCTGGTCGTGCGCCCGTTGCCCGGTCTGCCAGTGATCCGCGACCTGGTGGTGGATATGAGCATGTTCTACGCCCAGTACGAGAAGATTCAGCCCTACCTGCAGAACAACACGCCGGCACCGGCCATTGAGCGCCTGCAGTCGCCGGAGGACCGCGCCAAGCTGGACGGCCTTTACGAGTGCATCCTCTGCGCGTGCTGCTCAACCAGCTGCCCCTCTTTCTGGTGGAACCCGGATCGCTTTATCGGCCCGGCCGGGCTGTTGCAGGCCTACCGGTTCCTGGCTGACAGCCGGGATACGGCAACCGATGAGCGGCTGTCCCGACTCGACGACCCGTTCAGCGTTTTCCGTTGTCATGGTATCCAGAACTGTGTCAATGTGTGCCCCAAGGGCTTGAACCCGACGCGGGCAATTGGCCACATTCGTACTATGCTGTTGACTCGGGCAACCTGATTACGAAAACGGTGTTACCCGCCGGAACACCACCGGCATCATCCAATCCCGGAAGGGCATAATGCAAGAGAGTCCGATGGAGCTCCTGAGAAGGAGCTCACATATTGCCGGCGGCAACGCCACCTATGTCGAGGATTTGTACGAATCCTACCTCCGGGATCCCAACGGGGTGCCGGAACAGTGGCGGGATTATTTCGACAAGCTGCCCCGCGTGTCCTCGTCTGCCGTGCAGATGAACGATATTCCGCATTCGACCATCCGCGACCGGTTCGCGCAGATCAGCAAGATGCGTGTGCGCACCGAGGCCACGGTCGCCCACGACTCCCAGGCAACTGAATACGAGCGCAAGCAGGTCAAGGTCGTCCAGCTGGTGTCCGCCTACCGGCAGCGCGGCCACCAGAAGGCGAGCCTTGACCCGCTCGCCCTGCATGTGCGGGAACCGGTCCCCGATCTGGATCTGGCCTTCCACCAGCTCTCTGCAGCAGACCTCGATACCGTGTTCCAGACCGGGAGCATGTACATCGGCAAGGCAGACGCGACGTTGGGCGAGATTGTCGACTCCCTCGAGGCCACCTATTGCAACACCATTGGCGCCGAGTTCATGCATATCGTGGACACCGAGCAGCGCCACTGGATCATGAAACGTATGGAGTCGGTGCGGTCGGCCCCAGTCTTCTCCGACGATGTACGCAAGCAGATTCTGCGCCGTCTGATCAAGGCCGAAGGCCTCGAGAAGTCGCTGGGCTCCAAGTATCCCGGTACCAAGCGCTTTGGCCTCGAAGGTGGTGAGTCGCTTATTCCCATGCTGTCGGAAATGGTGCAGCGCATCGGGTCTTACGGTGCCAAGGAAATTGTTATCGGCATGGCGCACCGCGGCCGACTCAACGTACTGATCAATATCTTCGGCAAGAAGCCCTCGGACCTGTTTGCAGAGTTTGAGGGGCGGGTGGTGTACGACAAGTCCGGTGACGTGAAGTATCACCAGGGCTTTTCCTCAAACCTGATGACCTCAGGGGGTGAGGTGCACCTGGCGCTGGCGTTCAACCCCTCCCACCTGGAAATTGTTTCACCGGTGGTCGAGGGCTCTGTGCGCGCCCGGCAGGATCGTCGCAAGGATCCTTCGGGGGATACGGTCGTGCCGGTGGTCATTCACGGCGATGCCGCCTTCGCCGGGCAGGGCGTGGTGATGGAGACATTCCAGATGTCCCAGACACGGGCCTACAAGACGGGCGGTACGCTGCATATCGTGCTCAACAACCAGGTGGGTTTCACCACCAGCGACCGAGAGGATGCCCGCTCAACGGAATACTGCACTGATGTAGCCAAAATGGTGCAGGCCCCCATCTTTCACGTCAATGCGGATGACCCCGAGGCGGTGCACTTTGTCACCCAGCTGGCGGTCGACTTCCGTAACACCTTCAAGCGGGACGTGGTCGTTGACCTCGTCTGCTACCGGCGTCGCGGCCACAACGAAGCCGATGAGCCCTCGGTGACCCAGCCCCGCATGTACGAGCGCATTCGCAAGCAGCCCACGACGCGCGACCTGTACGCGGCCAAGCTGGTGGAGCAGGGTGTTCTGACGGCCGAGGAAGACGAGTTTCTGGTCAATGAGTACCGCGAGTCCCTCGACCGCGGTGAGCCACTGGTCAGCGGTCTGGTCTCCGAGCCCAACGCCAGCCTGTTCGTCGACTGGACGCCGTACCTCGGGCACGAGTGGACACTGCACTGCGACACCCGTATCGACATGCAGGCGCTGCAGCATCTCGCCCAGGTGACCAACACGCCGCCGCCGAGCTTCCCGCTGCAGCGTCAGGTCAGCAAGATTCTCGAGGATCGTCGGAAGATGGCAGCCGGGGCCATGCCGCTGAACTGGGGGGCCGCAGAGACCCTGGCCTATGCGAGTCTGCTGGATGCCGGCTACCCGGTGCGCCTGACCGGGCAGGACGTGGGGCGCGGCACGTTCTCGCACCGCCACGCCGTGTTGCATAACCAGAAAGACGGCTCCCGCTACATACCCTTGCAGCACATCGATGAGAACCAGGCCCCCTTCGCCATTTACGATTCCCTGCTCTCGGAGGAGGCGGTGCTGGCCTTTGAATACGGCTACGCCACGACCTCGCCGACGGGTCTGGTGATCTGGGAGGCGCAGTTTGGTGACTTCGCCAACGGAGCCCAGGTCGTCATCGACCAGTTCATCACCAGCGGTGAACATAAATGGTCGCGGCTCTGCGGCCTGACCATGCTGCTGCCCCACGGGTACGAGGGGCAGGGCCCCGAGCACTCCTCGGCGCGCCTTGAGCGATTCCTGCAACTCTGTGCAGAGCACAATATCCAGGTGTGCGTGCCGACCACGCCCGCCCAGGTGTTCCACATGCTGCGGCGGCAGGCGATCCGACCTCTGCGCAAGCCGCTGGTAGTGATGTCTCCGAAGAGCCTGCTGCGCCACAAGGAAGCGGTGTCGTCGCTGGAAGATCTCGCCAATGGGCATTTCCACAACGTGCTGGATGATTCCGACGAGCTCGATAAAGCGGCGGTGACCCGCCTTATCCTCTGCAGCGGCAAGGTCTACTACGACCTGCTGGCGGCCCGTCGTGAGCGTGGCCTGAACAACGTGGCGCTGATCCGCCTCGAACAGCTGTATCCCTTCCCCGAAGCGGAGCTCTTGCAGGTCCTGGGGAACTACCCGAACGTCACCGATGCCGCCTGGTGTCAGGAGGAGCCCCAGAACCAGGGCGCCTGGTACTCCAGCCAGCATCACATGCGGCGCGTCATGTATGCCCACAACCCCGACGTGTATCTGCGATACGCTGGTCGGGAACCTTCTGCCGCGCCCGCCGCGGGCTATATGGCCCTGCACCTGGCGCAGCTGGAGACGTTTATTAACGATGCCCTGGAACCGACTTGGCTCGGCCAGAACTAGCACTTTCCAAAGGAACCGAAATGGCTATCGAAATCAAGGCCCCATCTTTTCCCGAGTCCGTTGCCGACGGGGAAATCGCGACCTGGCACAAGCAGGAGGGGGAGTCAGTCTCTCGCGATGAGCTCATCGTTGAAATCGAGACCGACAAGGTGGTGATGGAAGTGGTGGCGCCCGAGGACGGGGTGATCAGCAAAATCCACGCTGCTGAGGGCGAAACCATCCAGAGCGAGCAGCTGCTCGCGCTGCTTGAGCCCGGTGCTGCAGCCAGTGTTCAACCGGCGTCCGAGCCGGCGCCTGCCCAGGGCGCTGACACGGCAGGCGCGAAAGACGCTGAGGATGCGGAAGGCCTGATGGGCCCTGCGGCGCGCCAGCTGGTCGAGGAGCACAAGCTGGACGCAGCGAGTATCAGCGGGACCGGCAAGGGGGGGCGCATCACCAAGGAAGATGTGCTCGCGCATCTCAAGAACAAGCCCGCGGCAGCCCCTGCAGCCGCTCCGGCGGCCCCGGCCAAGCCCAGCGTCAGCGAAGACACGATGCCGCAGGTGCCTGCCGGCCCCACCGGCGAGCGCATCGAAAAGCGCGTCCCCATGACACGTATGCGCGCCCGGATCGCCGAGCGTCTGCTTGAGGCGACGCATGGCACGGCTATGTTGACGACCTTTAACGAGGTCAACATGGCGCCGGTGATGGCGCTGCGCGAGAAGTACAAGGAACAGTTCGAGAAGGTGCACAACGGCACCCGTCTCGGCTTCATGGGCTTTTTTGTCAAAGCCTGCTGCGAGGCGCTGAAGCGCTTCCCCGAAGTGAATGCCTCCATCGACGGCACTGATGTGGTCTACCACGGCTACCAGGATATCGGCGTTGCCGTGTCCGCACCGGGTGGGCTGGTGGTGCCGGTGCTGCGCGACGCCGATTTCATGAGCCTCGCGGATGTGGAAGCAGCCATACGCGATCTCAGCCTGCGCGCGCGTGACAGCAAGCTGACCATCGACGACATGACCGGTGGCACCTTCACGGTGACCAACGGCGGCGTCTTTGGGTCACTCATGTCGACTCCCATCCTGAACCCGCCACAGACCGGCATCCTGGGCATGCACAAGATCCAGGAGCGACCGATGGCGGTCGATGGCGAAGTGGTCATCCTCCCCATGATGTACCTTGCGCTGTCCTACGATCACCGCCTTATTGATGGCAAGACGGCGGTGCAGTTCCTGGTGGCAGTAAAAGACCTGATTGAAGATCCGGCGCGCATTCTGCTGCAGTTGTAAGCACTCGACGGGAATAGGGAAGACAATGGCTGACAAATACGATGTAGTGGTGATTGGTGCGGGCCCCGGTGGCTACGTAGCCGCAATCAAGGCGGCCCAGCTGGGCCTGTCGACGGCCTGTGTGGAGCAGTGGGTGGACGCCGAGGGTAAAACGCGCCTTGGTGGTACCTGTCTCAACGTAGGGTGTATCCCTTCCAAGGCACTGCTCGACAGCAGCCAGAAATTCGTCGAGGCGCGGGACCATTTCAGCCTGCACGGCATCTCCATTGACACGCCTCGTATGGATATCGCGGCGATGATGGCCCGCAAGAACAAGATCGTCGACCAGCTCACCGGCGGCATCACCGGGCTGTTCAAGCACAATGGCGTGACCAGCATCCAGGGTCGGGGCAAGGTGCTGGCCGGCTGCAAGGTAGAGGTCACTGACAAGGATGGCAAGGTCAGCGTCATCGAAGCCGGCAACATTATTATCGCCGCAGGTTCCAGCCCCATCGCCATCCCGCCGGCGCCCGTGGACAATGAATACATCGTCGACTCCACCGGTGCCCTGGAGTTCAGCGAGGTGCCGCAGCGACTCGGCGTCATCGGCGCCGGCGTCATCGGCCTGGAACTTGGCAGTGTCTGGGCGCGTCTGGGCGCCGAGGTGGTGATGCTGGAGGCGCTGGATGAACTGCTGCCGATGATGGATACGCAGATCGCCAAGGAGGCTGGCAAGATTTTCCGCAAGCAGGGCCTGGATATCCGCCTCAGCACCCGGGTAACCGGCGCTGTCGTGAAGGATGGCAAGGTGGAGGTGACCTTCACCAATGCCGACGGCGAACACCGTGAAGTCTTCGACAAGCTGATTGTTTCGGTGGGGCGACGCCCGCGCACCGAGGACCTGCTGGCCACCGATTGCGGCGTGAACCTCGACGAGCGCGGCTTCATCTACGTCAACGACCACTGTGCCACCGAGGCGCCGCACGTTTTTGCTGTGGGTGATGTGGTGCGTGGCCCGATGCTCGCGCACAAGGGTTCGGAAGAGGGCGTGATGGTGGCAGAGCGCATTGCCGGCAAGAAGGTGCAGCTGAATTACGATTGCATCCCCTCGGTAATCTATACCCACCCCGAAGTTGCTGCGGTCGGTCGCACAGAGCAGGAGTTGAAGTCCGACGGCGTAGACTACAAGGTGGGCGTATTCCCGTTCGCGGCCAGCGGCCGCGCTTTGGCGGCGAATGATACCGATGGCATGGTCAAGATTATTGCCGACGCAGAGACCGATCGCGTGCTCGGCTGTCATATTGTGGGCCCGTCTGCTGCCGATCTTGTGCAGCAGGTGGTGATCGCAATGGAGTTCGGTTCCAGTTCGGAAGATCTGGCACTGACCGTTTTTGGACATCCGACCCTGTCGGAAGCAGTACACGAGGCCGCTCTGGCCGTGCATGGCCATGCCATTCACATTGCCAATCGCAAGCCTCGGAAATGAACTTTGCCCGGTCGCGCGCGCATAAAACCTATTCTGGCGCAGACGAGGCACTGGGGGGTATGGGCCGTTAGGGCGCATTCCAGGACACTACGTAACACACAGGACAAAGCATGAACCTTCACGAGTATCAGGGCAAACAGCTGTTTGCTGAGTACGGCTTGCCCGTATCCAAGGGCTATGCTGTCGACTCGCCGGAAGAGGCGGTCAAGGCAGCGGAGACCATCGGTGGTGACATGTGGGTCGTCAAGGCTCAGGTGCACGCGGGCGGCCGCGGTAAAGCGGGTGGCGTCAAGCTGGTGAAAACCACCGACGAAGTACGCGATTTCGCTGCCAAGTGGCTGGGCCAGAACCTGGTGACCTACCAGACTGACGAAAATGGCCAGCCGGTCAGCAAGATTCTGGTCGAGACCTGCACCGATATCGCCGAGGAGCTTTACCTCGGCGCGGTGGTTGACCGCGCAACCCGCCGCATCGTTTTTATGGCCTCTACCGAGGGCGGTGTGGAAATCGAGAAGGTCGCCGAGGAAACCCCGGAGAAAATCCTGCGCGCGGTTATCGACCCGCTGGTCGGTGCACAGCCGTACCAGGGCCGTGAGCTGGCGTTCCAGCTGGGTCTGGAAGGCGACCAGATCAAGCAGTTTGTGAAAATCTTCATGGGGCTGGCGCAGCTGTTCAAGGAAAAGGACCTGGCGCTGATTGAGGTCAACCCGCTGGTGATTACCGACCAGGGCAACCTGCACTGCCTGGATGCCAAGCTGGGTGTGGACGGCAACGCGCTGTATCGCCAACCGGCCTTGCGTGAGATGCACGATCCCTCCCAGGAAGATGCCCGTGAGGCGCACGCCGCCAAGTGGGAGCTGAACTACGTGGCCCTGGACGGCAATATCGGCTGCATGGTGAATGGCGCTGGTCTGGCCATGGGCACCATGGATATCGTCAAGCTGCACGGTGGTGCCCCGGCGAACTTCCTGGACGTCGGCGGTGGTGCAACCAAGGAGCGCGTATCGGAAGCGTTCAAGATCATCCTCTCCGACGATAAGGTCAAGGCGGTCCTGATCAACATCTTCGGCGGTATCGTGCGCTGTGACCTCATTGCAGAAGGCGTGATCGGCGCTGTGCAGGAAATCGGTGTACAGGTGCCGGTTGTTGTGCGTCTTGAAGGCAACAACGCGGAGCTGGGCCGTCAGGTACTGGCCGACAGTGGCCTGAACATCATTGCCGCAACCAGCCTCACCGATGCTGCCCAACAGGCAGTCAAAGCAGCTGAAGGAGCCGCCTGAAATGAGTATTCTGATTGACAAGAACACCAAGGTGATCTGCCAGGGCTTCACCGGCTCCCAGGGCACCTTCCACTCCGAGCAGGCGATTGCCTATGGCACCCAGATGGTGGGTGGTGTGACGCCCGGCAAGGGCGGCCAGACCCATCTTGGCCTGCCCGTGTTCAACACTGTGGCGGAAGCCGTAGCAGCCACCGGCGCCGATGCGTCAGTGATCTACGTGCCTGCGCCGTTCTGCAAGGACTCCATCCTCGAAGCGGCCAACGGTGGCGTCAAGCTCATCGTATGCATCACCGAGGGTATCCCGACCCTCGACATGCTGGACTGCAAGGTCAAGTGTGATGAGCTCGGTGTGCGCCTGATTGGCCCCAACTGCCCTGGCGTGATCACGCCCGGCGAGTGCAAGATCGGCATTATGCCGGGTCACATTCACCTGCCCGGTAAAGTCGGGATCGTTTCGCGCTCCGGCACCCTGACCTATGAAGCGGTCAAGCAGACCACGGATGCGGGCTTTGGCCAATCGACCTGCGTCGGCATCGGCGGCGACCCGATTCCGGGGTCCAACTTTATCGACATCCTGGCGATGTTTGAAAAAGATCCGGCGACCGAAGCCATTGTCATGATCGGTGAAATTGGTGGCACCGCCGAAGAAGAGGCTGCGGCCTTTATCAAAGCCAACGTCACCAAGCCTGTGGTCTCCTATATTGCCGGCGTGACTGCGCCGAAGGGCAAGCGGATGGGCCACGCCGGTGCCATCATCTCCGGCGGCAAAGGCACGGCGGACGAAAAGTTTGCTGCGTTGGAAGATGCCGGTGTGAAAACCGTGCGCAGCCTTGCTGACATCGGCAAGGCGCTGGCGGAAGTCACTGGCTGGAAGTAAGCAGTCAGGGTCGCGGCAGGCAGTGCACGTGCTGCCTGTTCCTGCCACAAAAAAAGCCCGCTTGATGCGGGCTTTTTTTGTGGCTGAATACCTGCCGGCCTATTCGCCGGGCACCTGTGATTGCCACTGCAGGGGAGCGACGGCGCGGATGCGCTCCGCATCCTCTGGCAGCAGGAAGCCTCCCTCCAGCGCGCGGTCCAATGCGTCCGCGACGGCGGCTTCGTAACCAGCCTGGTCTACGTACAGGGACGCCATTTGCGCGGCGTCGAACAGTACCGTGGTGCCAAACAGGAAGCACAGACGGTCACCTTCCTGGCCCTCTCCGGAGAGAACGGCGACGGGTGCATCCACCCAGGGCGTGCGTACACCACCCAGCACATTGCCCTGGGTGTCCTTCAGGAACGCTGTGCCGCTATCGTCCACGCTCAGCAGTTCTGCCGTCGGGGGTGCGGTGCCGTCGCGCACCCAGGTGTCCAGCGCGCGCAGGGCTGCGCCGAAGACCCAGGCCATGGGCCCCGCGTTCACGGGCCGTGCGCAGTTCAGAAAGCCGGGTATGCCGTTGGCTTCCTCTACCAGCAGAAAACGCGGGTCGACCCCGGTGTCCTGACGGCCGATGATGAAAGAGTAATAATCACCGTGCGCGGTTCCCGCAACCTCCCAGAGGCGGAAGCGGTCGGTGTCCGGCTGGCGGTCATTGATGGACCCCAGGAGCAGAACATCGGTTTCCGTCTGGAAGTTGAACACGGGCACGTTCAGGTCCTCGCGAAAGAGGACACTTTCCGGTGTCGGTATCTCGGTTTCAGGCTCCTGTGACAGGGGCGAGCTGCCATCGCCCCTGCTGTGCACCATGTAACCATCGAAGGTGTTGTATAGCGGATGAATGGCGTTGATATAGGTCGCCAGACGGCCGGCCGACTGTGACTCCCCAAGGGCGATCATCTGCTCCACCTGCAGGCCTTCCAGGAGGTCGACGTCGGCGGGCTCACGCAGGGCCTGTGCTGCCTGCGAGAACATGTCGTACGAGTAACTGTCACCCGGATGCTCCAAGGTGCCGTAGCGGGCCGGGTTCACCGCTTTCAGGTGCAACGGTGCCACCGGTGTTCCGGAGCCTTCGATACCCACGCGCTGTGCCGAGACACCTACCCACACATGGCCCTGGCGCAGCATTTCCACATGCCCCGAGCCATAGGATGGGCCGGTATCGAAACCGGCGGTCACGTTCAGCCACTCCACGAGCACCGTCCCACTGAAGTCACTGTCGTCGATAGGGCGGTAGACCACAACGCGCGTACGGTAACTGGCGGTGCCTGCGGGTTCCGCCTCCCAGGCGCCATCACTGCCGAGTTCGTTCAGGTTGCTGAAGGCGGTTGCCTCGCCAGAGAGGAAATACTCACGCTGGCGGTAGCCGACATCGGCGAGGTCAAATGTCGTGGAGAGCAGGAACAGATCTCCCTCGTCCGGCGGGTCGGCGACTTCAGGCTGTGCAATGGGCAGGTAGTCGGGTTCTACGGGTGGCGGCGGCTCCGGCGGCGCAGGCACACCGTCGCTGCCATCGCTGCAGCCGGTGAGAAGGACAATGGAAAGCCCGAGTGCAAGCGGCCAACGGTGGGTGAGCATGTTCATGCGCTATCTCCGGATTGTTATGAGGCTAATATGCATTAGCCTGACTTGAAATGCCAGCAGTTAGCCCCCACCTCTGCAGTTGCCGCCGGCATTACATTCATTCACCTGTCACTACTCGCGAGGGACCCATGACTGCGGATGTGAAAAAAGAAACGCTTGGTTTTCAAACCGAGGCCCGCCAGCTGCTGCACCTGATGATCCATTCCCTCTACAGCAACAAGGAGATTTTCCTGCGTGAGCTGATTTCCAATGCCTCGGACGCAATCGACAAGCTCCGGTTTGCGGCGCTTGCGGACGACAGCCTGCTGGAAGGGCAGGGCGATTACGCGATCCGTGTCGACGTCGACAAGGACGCCAACACCATCACGATCAGCGACAACGGCATTGGCATGAACCGGGATGAGGTGGTCGAGAACCTCGGCACCATCGCCAAATCGGGCACGGCGGCTTTTCTGGAGAGCCTGAGCGGCGACCAGAAAAAGGATTCGCAACTGATTGGCCAGTTCGGTGTAGGCTTCTACTCGGCGTTTATCGTCGCCGATCGTGTCGAGGTGCACACGCGCAAGGCAGGTGCTGATGCGCAGAGCGGTGTGCTCTGGGAGTCCCACGGTGAAGCGGAATTCACCATTGAGCCCCGCGAAAAAGACACCCGTGGCACCACGATCACGCTTTTCCTGAAGCCGGCCTGCAGTGAATTCGCCGATGACTGGCGGGTGCGCAGCGTGATCAAGAAGTACTCCGACCACATTTCCGTACCGGTGATGATGCTGGAAGCGCCAACTGCCAGCGGTGATGATGACGACGCAGCGGAAGAAGCCGAAGCGCCACAGTACAAGCCGGTCAATGAGGCGACAGCGCTGTGGACACGTGCGCGTGCCGACATCAGTGACGAGGAGTACACGGCCTTCTATCGCCATGTGTCGCATGATTTCGAGGAGCCCCTAAGTTGGAGTCACAACAAGGTCGAGGGCAAGCAGGAATATACCAGCCTGCTCTATATCCCTCGCCGCGCTCCCTTTGACCTGTGGAACAGGGACATGAATCGCGGCCTAAAGCTGTACGTGCAGCGCACGTTTATCATGGACGACGCCGAACAGTTCCTGCCCCTGTACCTGCGCTTTGTCAAAGGGGTGGTCGATTCCAATGATCTGCCCCTGAACGTGTCGCGGGAAATTCTGCAGCAGGACAGCGCTGTTGACGCCATGCGCAGCGCGCTGACCAAGCGTGTCCTCGACATGCTGGGCAAACTGGCGAAAAAGGAAGGCGATGACTATGCGACTTTCTGGAAAGAATTTGGCCAGGTGCTGAAAGAGGGGCCAGCCGAAGACTTTGGCAACCGGGAGAAAATTGCCGGCCTGCTGCGCTTCAGTACCACCCACACTGACCAGCCGGCTCAGGACCAGTCGCTGGCAGACTATGCTGGGCGCATGCAGGAGGGGCAGGACAAGATCTACTACGTGGTGGCCGAGAACTTCAACACGGCACGCAAGAGCCCGCACCTTGAAGTGTTCCGCAAGAAAGGTATCGAGGTCTTGCTGCTCAGTGACCGTGTCGACGACTGGTTGATGAACCAGCTGCAGGAGTTCGACGGCAAGAAATTCCAGGACGTGGCGCGGGGTGCACTGGACCTCGAAGAGGACTCCGAGGAAGCGAAGGCCGAAAAGGAGAAACTCAAGCAGAACAGCGAAGCACTGGTGGAACGCCTCAGTGGCGCACTGGGTGATGCGGTGGCCGAAGTGCGGGCCTCATCCCGGCTCACTGAATCACCAGCCTGTCTGGTGGTGGGTGAATTCGACATGGGTGCGCAGATGAAGCGTATTCTCGAAGCAGCGGGTCAGCCGGTGCCGGACAGCAAACCCATACTTGAAATCAATCCCGTGCACCCGCTGCTGCAGATGCTGGACGCGGAACAGGATGAGGCGCGCTTCAGTGACCTTGCGCATGTGGTGCTTGACCAGGCCACGCTGGCTGAGGGAGGGCAGTTGGAAGATCCGGCTACTTTTGTCAGCCGTCTCAACAGCCTGCTGCTGCAAATGAGCAAGCGCTGAGCTCTGCCCTGCGGGCCTGGTGCTTGCCACGCCCGCAGCACGGTGCCAAGCTGCAACGCGTCCGCGATGGCAGAACGCTTTACGGCGCCATCAGGTTCAGGTCACAGCAACAGGGAGCACGCCATGCCTCGTTCGCACCGGGTCGCCGTTCTCGGCGGGGGCAGTTTCGGCACCGTTATCGCCAATCTGATCGCGGTGAATGGCCATCGCGTGGCCCTCTGGGGGCGCAATGCCGAGCGTGTCGACCTCATCAACACCCTGCGTGAAAACAGGGAGTATCTGCCCGGCTATCGGCTGGACGACGGTTTGCGCGCCACCACGTCACTGGCCGACGCTGTCAGCGACACCGATATCGTCTTTGTCGCGGTGCCCAGCGCATCCTTCCGCCAGATCGTGCGCGACGTGGCCCCCCTGGTGGCCCCGCAGACCTGCCTGGTGAGCCTGACCAAGGGGATAGAGCCCGGTGGCTTTCGCCTGATGAGCGAGATCCTGCGGGAAGAGCTGCCAGCCAACCCGCGTGCTGTGCTCAGTGGGCCCAATCTGGCGAGTGAGATCGCGGCGGGGCAGGTTACCGGCTCGGTGGTCGCCAGT
>Ga0207884_1000056_pt1 | contig 143589 bp, 114 predicted proteins | sample MalvirmetaMSP144_FD_184236 | JGI IMG/M metagenome (GOLD analysis project Ga0207884, IMG submission 184236) | Marine viral communities from the Deep Pacific Ocean - MSP-144 (SPAdes) | ecosystem: Environmental > Aquatic > Marine > Oceanic | place: Pacific Ocean | collected 2011-07-08 | reverse complement strand
TGTGTCATCTGCTACAACCGCTACACCAAAAGCTTGTCGATCCGGTGACAAATATGATACGCGCTGAAACATATATGCTCCCGACGTGATTGCTTCCGGTAATGTGGAGCTCAGTGTTCCCTTCAGAAGGAATCCCTCCAAACCAACCACATTATTATAGGTATTCCCGGTAAAGGTATTTCCATCTACTCCGTTTTCATCTGTATAACGGTGACCCAACTTCCCCCACAACGAAATTCCAAACTCATTGCCGGAAAAGGTATTGTTGTGAATTTGAGCAGCCGTAGTTTTAATTCCGGAAAGACCGTTGTCTGAAAAAGTATTATCAAATATTTCTACTGAATTTGAATCTGCTTTTGTAAGATATAAAGAAGCTCCAAAATCTCCGTTCCCTGAAAAAGTATTATTACTGATTGAAATCTGATCTACATCATTTTCATGAACTTCTAAACCGGTGAATCCATTATCTGAGATTTGCGAGTTTGTTAAGGAAGCAAGACCAAAATTACGTCCTGTACCACCGTCATTAAAATAAACTCCATAATCTCCATTCCCTACAGATGTAAGACTGTCAATAGTTATATCTTCCGTAAGATCACTTAGTTCTACTGTTAAACCATCATCATCATTAAAACTTGTGGTTATATTTTGTAATTCAACGCCACCAGCTTGCACATAAATTCCATCATTATCATTACTGTTAGCAGTAATATGATTAAAAGCCGTTGGTTTATTATCTACGAAAATTCCATGATATCCACTGTTGGTTGCTTGTATGTTGGTTACGTTTATGTCAGAAGAAATCAAATGAAGCATACCTGAACTACTACTTCCTCCATACCTTAAATCTATGTTATTCAGTACCGAATTTGTTGTACTACTTCCAATATATAATGAGTTCCAATCGCCACGATCAGGTTGAGTTGCCCTCATGTCATTATTTGAATCTCCTCCAATGGCATCATCATATTGAGAAGTAAAATAGATTCTATCAGTACTTGTACCGTTAGCAATTAAAGTTCCGCTGACCGTAAGGGAAGCACCATCTGCAAATTTAACAACAGCTCCAGGTTGGATAGTCAATGTTACCGATAAACCTACACTTATTGTATTCTGAAGATAATAAACAGAATCAGCAGACCAAATATCTCCATCAGCAGGGTTTGCGGTAATTTCACGTACGGGAAGTGTTTCCCCAAATAACCATGGAGTAAAGTCTATGTTATTAGAAACTTCATCTCCTGTACCTGAAGGATTAGAAAAGTTAACCGGTCCGAATTTATCTCCCCAAAAGTTATAATCTGCAATTACTTCACCACTTCCATCATTCCTAATACCGAAATTTAAATTCCCTGAAATAGTATTATCTGAAATTACCGGACTTAAACCAGAAGTTTCTATAATTCGGATACCAAGAGAGTTATTTGTTATATCATTAAATCTGATTTCAGGAATTGCTCCATTATCTACATAGATACCTGTTCCATTTTCATCAATAGTTGAAGCGGTGATCTTTGAACTAGCGTTTATTGGTACTCTAATTCCTCCTTGAGTATTTCTGAGCACTGATGATGAATCCACCCTGAAGTTCAGCGCTAAATCAGAAAAAACGCCATACCCGGTATTATCTCTTATAGTAGTTTTGAAAATTGTAGGACTTGATGCTCTTAAGTCAATTCCATGAAGTTCACTAAATCGTAACTCTGAATTTCTGAGATCTACTCCCAGGGCTCCTGTTCGGTAGGTTATCATTGCTCCTGTTCCTGCTCCCCCACCATATTCAATGATAAGATGAATTAAAGTTGAACCAACATTCGAAGTATTATTAAATCTGATGGTTCCCCAGTCACCAGCACTTTTAATAGATTCTGAGGATGTGAAAGTGATTTTACTACTTTCTGTACCCTCTGCATTTAAAGCTCCATCAATGAAAAGCGATGCTCCGGAATTAAACTCTATACTTACACCCTGTTCTATTGTAAGTGTTACCCCATTATCTACAGTAACGGTATCCGTAACTGTATATGGACTCCCCGCTGTAGTCCAGGTTGTGTTAGTGGTAATGTTTCCGGAAATACTTGTTTGCGCACTAATATTGGCTCCAACAGTTCCAAAAAAAATGATAAGAATGGTAGCTTTTAAGAGTTTCATCGCGAATAAATTGAATTATGTTTTAAATGCCTGTTACAGGCTTCAACCCATTCTAACAATGAGATATGGAAATCTCACTACCGTATCATGTAGTATTTCAGGATTTAATTAAGTTGTAACTAATTCCTTTAGCAACAGCTTCTGCTCTGTTCTTTGCTTCTAGTTTTCGATAGATATTACGAATATGATATCGTACACCATCTACAGACAGAAATATCTTTTCTGCAATTGCTTTGTAAGAAAGGCCTGAAGCAAGTTCTGTAAGTATATCCTGTTCCATTTCAGATAAATCTACGTCCAGGTCCTGCTTTTTTTGGAATGAAGAAATTACCTTTCTCGCAATATTAGGGCTCATAGGCGAGCCGCCATCTACTGCAATCTTTATGGCGTCAATAAGCTCTGAAGGGGATGTTTTCTTTAAAAGATAGCCAACAGCTCCATTTCTTAAAGCAGTAAAGATCTTTTCATTCTCATCATGCATAGTCACCATAAGTGTGATCAGGTGCGGATATTTTTCTTTAAAAATTTTCACCCCTTCTGTTCCGTGAATACCCGGAAGCTCAATATCAAGCAGTAGCACATCACTTTTACCAAGCTGATTTTCTTCTAAAGCCTCTTCACAACTTCCATAAGTACCTACTACACATAGATCTGCCTCAAAATCCAGAATGGTTTCCCATCCTTCACGCATATATTTGTTATCCTCAACTATCGAAATCTTAATCATAATTGAATAAAATACATTACTATATGAAAGTAACTACCGAAATGGGCAGTTATAAACTGATTTCCAATTTCCATTTAATTCCCATTGGCTTTACCTGCTCACAGGATAAAAAAGCTCCCATTTTCTTAGCCCGGTATTTTAAATTTGAAATACCACTTCCTTTGGTCTGATCATTTTGAGACAATCCGATTCCATTATCTTCAATTTCCAAAATAAGTATTTTATCTTTCTTTAAGAGCGTTATTTTAGAATGCGTGGCCTGCGAATGCCTAACTACATTCGTTACCATTTCTTTAAATATAAGCCATATATCTTGCCTGAGCCTGTAATTTTTAAGAGCTGAAACAGAATCATCGAGTTCAATTTCATAGTTAATTCCTTTACTTTCATACATTTCTGAAGCATAACGCTTACACTTTGCCAAAAAGGATGACCAATCGTCATTGACAGGATCTATCGCCCAAATGATATCGTTAATTTTTTCCTTTGCTTCTATCGCACTCTTATCAATTTTCTGAAGAAATTCTTTTGTCTTCTCCGGATTATTTCTTTTTGCTGCTTCACTGAAAAAACTTATGCTGCTCAAGGTTCCGCTTAAATCATCATGCAGATCTTTAGAAATTCGTATTCTGGTTTCTTCTTCTTTAAGCAAGTAGAACATTCTATATCTGAATAAAGTGTAAGTCATTAAAAATAAGACAATTATTACACCCAAAATAAAGTACCATGTTTTCCAAAGTGGCGGGGATATATAGAATGAAATTGTATTTGAATAAGCGTTCACTGCCCCTTCCACACCCAGAGTTCTGAGTTGAAAATCATAATCACCGGACGGTAAACCCGAGAAATTTACACTCCTCCTTTTGTTAACAGAAACCCAGTTTTCACTCAAACCTTTGAGCCGGTATTCTAATTTATTCTTTTCTGAGTTTAAGAAATTGAGATAGGAAAAATCGAACTGGATAAAATCCTGACCTTCTTTGAACCTGAAGTATTTTTCAGTGATTGTATTATAAATTTTACCATCTACATTCATTTGATGAACAACAATTTTCCCGGGTACATATTCATCTTCTATTTTTGACGGTTCAAAAACAGTGAAGCCCTTTACCCCACCAAAATACATCCTCCCTTTTGAATCTTTGAAGAAAGCACCTCCGTTAAATTCGTTACTCAGCAGTCCATCCGCCTTTGAATAATTTACGAAATACTTACTTTCAGGATTGAATTTTGAAATACCAGAATTGGTACTCAGCCATAGATTTTGTTTCTGGTCTTCCAGTATTCCATACACTACATCACTTGGCAATCCATCATTGGTTGTATATGCTTCAAATGAAAAATTATCAGGATCGAATTGATATAAACCGGAATATGAACCCAACCATATTCTGTCTTCTGTGTCTGTATAAATCACCTGTATCCGTTCAGGAACCCTTTTCGCTTCATCCGGATCTATTTTCTTGAAACTTGAATCTGCTCTGTTAAACATCACCAAACCATTTGCAAAAGTACCTAATAGCACGCCAGAGTCTTTTAGCAATTCAATAGCAAGTACTCTGTCCGCTTTTAAATATTCCGGAATAGTTTTTATATCCTGCACTTTATTATTTTTGATCAAATAGAATCCTTGATAAGCACCGGCCATAACATCATTAACAGAATCGGTTTCAAGACTAAGAATACTTTTGTCTTCCAGGTTTTTGATCTCTGTTACCCGGTTTAGGTCAGACTGATCTTCAATTTTCTTTAACCCTGAACCATCTGTTGCTACCCATAATGACCCACTCCCACTTTTCTCGATGGCAATAATGCTTTCCTTCCCAAATGCTTTTACAGTATTGAAGGACTCATCCGACAGATCAAATGCTAATAGCCCGTTTTGCTCCGTTCCTATTAATATTTCCCCGTTGTCTGATTCATTGAACGAAAGTATTACGTCAGAAATAAGCTCCTGATCTGTATTTTGGCTGGAGTAGCCCTGAAATTGAAATCTGTCCTCATGAAAATTGCTAAAACCGGCGTTGTTGGTTCCTATCCAAATTATTCCGTTTGAATCCTCATAGAGGCTCCTGATACTTGAGCTCTGCAATTGAAATTCACGTTGAATAGAGGGAGTAAAGTGAAATAAAATTTCTCCTGATGAACTTGTTAAAAAGATTCCCTCTGAATCAGTAGCGATCCAAATATTTGACGATTTATCTATTGTAATATCAGAAACCTCAAGTCCTCTGAATTTTTCATTTAAGAATGAAATTTCATCAGTATTAATATCCAAGACATAGACACCGTCATTTCTGGAGCCAATAAGAAGTTTGCTTTCATTATTGAACTCTAAAGCCCTAATCTCCTGATCTTTTAAATAAACTTTTTGGTTCGTTGAATTCAGCCTTAGTACACCATTTGAAGTTGCTAAAACCACCTCACTCGAATAAGATTGTACATCCCAGATTGTAGAAACCAACAGCTGTTCTCTTGTAAGATTTTTAGTCTCCTTATCATATTTGAACAGTCCATCAGAACGGGTTCCGATCAACAGTGAGCTCTCTGAAATTTCGAGACTTGTGATATTACTTATAAATTCACAATCACTTGAAACAACAAGTTCACATAAACTTATAAAAGTGTTGGTTACCGGGTTTAAACGATCAACACCCCCACCATCGGTACCAACCCAAATAAAGCCTTCTCTATCTTTTACCAGAGATCTTACTGACCTGTTGCTTAGAGAATTAGAATCGCCATAAACCGGATAATAACTCACAAAATTATTGTTATCGAACCGATTCAATCCATCCCGGGTGCCTATCCAAATATACCCAAGATCATCCTCCAGGAACGAATACACAGTTGACTGAGACAACCCATCTTCGATGGAATAGTTTTTGAACTTAAAGGATACATTCTGAGCTTTAATATCAATTAAGAATAATACTAAAATGCTCAATATAAACAGCCGCATATAAGGCCAATTAATAGTTGAACTAAATTAAAAACTTCAGTAATAAATTTATCTATGAACTACGTTCATTTTGTGTTTAAAACCAGTTCCCATTTCGTACCTTTTCCCGGTTCAGATTCCAGAATCAGATTACAGTTTTTGCTTATGGATGATACTCTTTTTTTAATATTGGACAACCCGTTTCCTTTATAATTCTTTTCTGTATCAAACCCAATACCATTGTCTTCAATTACAATTATAAATCTATCTTTATCTGATTTAAAGATTACTTTTGCTTTGGAAGACTCAGAATGACGAACCAAGTTGGTTATAATTTCCTTAAATACTAACCACAGATCTTTTCTGCCTTTAATATTTATGGGTATTTCAGCTTTAGTATCTATATCAATATTGTAAGTTATATCTTTGCTTTCGAACATTTCTGCTGCAAAGCGTTTACATTTTGTAAGAAAAGATTCCCAATCATCATTACCTGGATCAATAGCCCAAATTATGTCATTGATCTTCTCTTTCGCTTCAACAGCACTTTCATCAATTCTCTGTAGAAATCTATTCGTTCCTTTAGGCTCATCCCTTTTCGCAGCTTCACTAAAAAAACTAATACTACTTAATGTGGCACTCAGATCATCATGCAAGTCTCTTGCAATTTTGTTTCTAGTACGCTCTTCTTTCAATAAAAAATGTACTCTGTAGCGATATAGTATATAAGAAGACAACAATACCAATAAAATTATAATAAGAGCATTTCGGGTCTTTACGGTACCCAGTTCAGTGGTCACATCAGCTAACTCTTGGTTTTTTGCCCTCATTTGAAAACGTACTTTAGAATTAGCTTCTTCTCTGGCATCCACTCTTTCTCTCAGTATATCACTAACTGTTTCACTGGTTTTAGTAAGGTCATAAGCTTTTTTATAATCACCAAGCTCGGTATATATCTCAGCCTGAAGAGTGTAAGCATCGATTTTAAGAGGAGTTTCAGGAAGTCGTTCGAGTATCTTCAGGGCTTCATCTAACTGTAAAAGTGCTTCGCTATATTTATTTTCTTGTTCAAGCAATTTGGCTCTCAAAAAAAGGATATGAAATTGAGTAAAAGGTTGAACCCTTTGTAACTCTCTGGCGCCCACTTCTTGTAATACAGAATCTGATTTGAAATATTCTTGTTTATCGTAATAGGCTTCAGCTAGAAAAAAATAAGCGGTTATATCTCTGTACTGTGTCTGTTCTTGAAGAGAGATTGCTTTTTTGATGTAGAAAAGTCTTTCATCGTAATTACCCAGGTTCTTTTCCAGATCAGAATAACTTTTTATAACAGCAATTTGAACAGGAAGAGCAATATTTGTTTCATCTAAACAAGGTTCAAGGTATGATTTGGCATCTTCCAATTTACGATCAACTTTAAATGCATTACTGACACTTATCCTAACTCTACACTCCCTTTCTTTTGACGTCTCTATTTCCAACATCTGCTGATATCTTTGAACTGCGATCTCAGTTGCTCCAACCCGCATATAAAGGTCTGCCAGCATGTTTAAAAGATTATTAATGTCCTCGTTACTTAAATTAACCTCTTCACTTTGGGCTATTTCAATCGCTTGAATCAAAGTTTCTTCAGACTCCAGGTAATTATTTTTTTGGGTGTGAATTCGAGATTTTAGATTAAAAGCTCCTACAAGCTTCGTTTTATTATCCAATTGTTGAAACTTTTGAATGGACGAATTAATAGCTTTCATTGCTGAGTCTGGATAAGGCAGTACAAGTAGATTAGCTTTAAGGAAATCTGAATAAGCACCTAACTTTAGCTCCGGTAAATCGCTTAACGCATTCATTCTTTTTAAAGCAGCTTCTGAGCTATCCGGATTCCGTCTTAAATGATGCATTGCATACATTGTATATAATTCAAGTATCGAATCAGGATTATCTGTAGAGTTTAAACTTTCCTCTAATTGTAAATATAATTCTTGAGGCGACGGAGGCCTTGTCATTCGCTGTTGTGCATGCAGTCCAATAGCCATTGAACTAAGAATGATACCCACAATCAATCTTATCATATCAATTATCCTAAAAATTGTCCTAGATTTTTTACTAGAAATAGGATAATAAAACGAATTGACATATTCAGCACAAAGTTATAAAACTGAAAATATCAAACAGCAATAAGATTCCTGTTGATGCCTTTGGTCACAGCCTCAGTTCTGGAGTTTACTTCCAGCTTTTTGTAAATACCCCGGATATGATGCCGGACGCCATCTACTGAAAGAAAAATTCTTTTTCCAATTTCTGCATAAGAGCGTCCTGTAGCTAGTTCTCTAAGGATTTCCAGTTCTCGTTCTGATAATTGTTTTTCAGGCGGAAGAGATTTTATATGAAAGGTTTGTATTACTTTCCTTGCAATATTTGGCGTCATTGGAGAGCCTCCTTTAAATGCCTGCCTTATTGCTTTTACCATATCTTCGGGAGAAGTTTTTTTCAACAAATAACCAACGGCTCCTGCTTTTACAGCATTAAAAATATTATCATCGTCATCAAAAACCGTAGCCATTATTATTTCTGCGCTCAGGCCTTTCTTTTTTATTTTTTTTACTCCTTCAATTCCGGAGATACCGGGTAATTCTATATCCATTATGATAAGATCACATTTCTTCAAATCCTCTGAGTCCCATGCATCTTCAACCGATTCATAACTTCCAATAACACACATGTCTTTCTCTAAATCGATGAAGGTCTCCCAACCCTCTCTCATGTATGGGTTATCCTCTACAATCCCTACCTTGATTATTTTTTCCATATCTGATTAGATTTTATTTTCAATATATCTAAACGTGATGAGTATTGAGCTACATGGTTATGTGGTACCTAAACAGGAACTACAATATTCCATTTTGTACCTTCAGATGGTGTTGAATCCAAACTGAGCTTCCCATTTATGGTTTCTACTCTTTTTTTGACGTTGTTAATACCATTTCCTGTTTTCTGAGTATTTACATCAAACCCCTTTCCTTTGTCTCTTATCGTAATATTCAACTTCCCTGATTCTGTTGTAAAACGAATAAGAACATATTCTGCTTCTGCGTGTTTAATAATATTCGTGATGATCTCTTTAAATATGAGCCACAGATTTTTTCTGAGTTCCATTTCCAGATTCCCGGGAATATTTTCATCCATTTCTAAAGAATACTCGATGCCCTGTGCCTCAAAAATATCTGACGCATGCCGGCGACACTTAGTTAAGAAGTTAGTCCATTCATCATGAGTTGGATTAATAGTCCATACAATATCACTTATCTTTTCTTTAGCTTCGTCTGCACTTTTTTCTATTAAACTGATAAACCGTTTCTGGTTTTTCATATCAGGATTTTTAGTAATTGCTTTTGCAAAATTACTGATACCGATCAAAGTTCCGGAAAGGTCGTCGTGCAGATCATCTGCTATTCTGTTTCGGACTCGTTGGACTTTAAGAATTTGGTTGAGCCTGATTTTGTAGATCATGTATAGAAATCCAACAATTAATATCACGTATAGGCTATACGCCCACCACGTTCTGTACCAGGGTGGAAGGATCTTAAACTTAAATTCATCAGGAATTCCTTCCTGATTAAAAATATTTTTACTCCTTACCTTAAAAATATAATCCCCTTCCGGAATATTTGTATAAGCCTTCTGAGTATTTGAAGACCATGAACTCCATTTATTATCAAATCCTTCAAGCTTATACGAATACACATTTTGCTCTGGATTTAAAAAATTAGCTGCCGCATAGTTAAATCTTATTTCTTGTTTACTGTAATTCAGCAGCGTCATCTTTTCAGGCTCCCCAAACCCGGCATAAATTAACGAGTCATTATTTACTACTAATCGCGTTATATTTGTATAAAAGGGCTTATGTTTTACATCATACTCATTTGAAATAGAAATAACTTTGTTTTCTAAACCAAACCATGTCTGATTTTCTGTACACGAAATAGAATAAACACCTTCAGTATTCCCAATAGTATTGAATATATCTTTTTGAACTATCTGATCGTTGTTTTCATAATCAATTTTGAATAAATCAGCTTCCGATCTCAACCAAATTGCTTTGTTACAATATTCCATCTGAGTAACACGCTTAAAATTCTGTAAAGGTTTTTGATCAATTTTTTTTACTAGATCTCCCTCTAATTTATATATGCTATCTGAAGTACCTAAAAGGATTGTATCCTTTATGCTATTCATTATATATATGTTGCCTACGTCATCAGAAATTGGAATTATAGTTTTCTCTTTATCTGAAAGACTCAATTTTGCTATTTTATTATTCCCTTCATATGCAAAAAGGTCATTGTCATTTATGATCCAGTTAATCGGATATTTGAAATCTTCAATGAATAGATTTTCCTCAAAGTCTTCATTATTTATGTCTATCAAGTACAATTTTTCGTTTGACCATCCCAATAAACTTGAATCATTGATAGTTATAATTTTTTCAAATACTGTAGAAGAAACTTGATCTAAATCATCCTTATTAATTTGAAATAATCCCTGAAAAGTAGCGGAATATATTTTACCCGAAAGTTTCACAGAGTTATAAACCTGTACCGGATTTATATTTATTTTCCTGAATTCTTCGCCCCCACCCTTTATATAAAATCCTTTATTTGTGATAACATGAGTGAATTTATTTGAATTATAGATTCCTGTTACTAAACCTTCAATTCCATAGTTATAGTCATAAACTTGCAAGCCTTTTTCTGAATGAAGAACAGAAATACCATCATCCAGCATAGCCCATAATAAGTCTTGTTTATCTACAAATAAACCATAGACGTGTGAATCGTTGAGACCTCTTTCTTTGGTAAGTATTTGATCTATTTTTCCTTCTAAATTTAAAATTACAATTCCACCGGTAAGCGTAGCTACAGCTATCTGATCGTTGTTAAGCTTCAACATTCGATATCCTAAATGGGTTTCCAAATACTTTTCAGAAGGTGTTGAAAAACTTTCGAGTTGATATCCATTAAATACTTGTAAACCCTTATCTCTAAAGTAAATCAAAAGTTGTTCATCTATCGGTAACATACCATAGATTTCATCGTCTCTGAATGCCTCAGATGAATCGATCAGTACCTCATTTAAGTCATTGATCCTATATATCCCCTTGTCCAATTGAACAACAATCTCATCATCAATTAAAAAGGAATTTCCTATCTCTGTTTTTTTTTGATGAACATAAACAGTATCCCTTACTTCATCATACATCATTAATTGAGATTTGGAACGAAAGTATACCTTATTATCTAAATAATGAGTTTGCCTTACATATAAAAACCCGTGAAATAACGAATCCATTTTAGGTAGTAAAGATCTGAATTTCATTCGGTTTAATGAGTCTGGGTACAAATATCCAATATCTCCCTCCCCTCCGGTGTAGACCCTGCCTGTTTTAGAAATAGCAAGTGAATACACAGTTTGTCCTTTTGGAACATGGATATAACTCCAATTTACTCCATCAAATAAGTTGATGGCATTGGAATTCCCAAGAATCATTCTGCCATCATCTAATTGAACAGCATCCCAATGTTGTCTGGAATTCGAAAAATCTTCTACAGTATAGTTTTTTGAGACATAAGCTTTCTGAGCCAAAACATTGTATGTCGAATTTTGGCATAGTAATACAAAAAAAAATAAAGTTATATATTTATATATAATATCAGCCTGGATGTTTTACTAAGGGATCCACATCTGTAACGCTTCCTGCATTTTTATAATGAATTATTAAAGTAAAATCATTTCCACTTCTTTTAACTTCAATATGATGTGGAGCTCTTCCCATTTTTTCACCAAAAGCATATACAAAACCTTCGCCCTTGGAATTATTAGGAATCTTGTCTAACTCAATAATTATTTTTACTTCCTTATTAATATCATATTTGGTGAATTCTAGTTCATCAGGTAAGCTGGTACTTCCTTCTTTTCCAAGTTCAGATTCACCATTGGGGCCAATTCCTGATCTAGGTCCACCATCAATCTCAGCGAAGACTTTAATATTTTTATTAAGATCGTTATTAAAAATAGGCTTTGGCATAATGTATATTTAATTAGTAGTTAAAATTATAATAGTTATTAAACTGACTTCAAAAACTACATAATTATGCAGTTTAGTTATCAAATAACTCTTTATAACCTGTTGAACCAACAAATTCTCTTCTATACTGACTATTTGAGTTCAAACCGCTTTCAATTAAGTCATTTACATCCTTTTTTACAATCTCAACCCTTGCAAACCCTCTGTAAACTCCATCTTTCATCACAGCTTCTGTACGACTAACTCTGGCTTGTTCTTCAATCTTACTATGCGCATTGCGTAACATCAGGAGAAAATTCGGTTCTTTAACTATGGTTGAGCCATCCCTTTCCAGTTCAGATCTTACATCTTCTAATTCTTTAGCAATGTAGCTTTCCAGTAAAGCACGGGCTTCTTTCTCTGCTCTTGTTTTTGCCATATCTGCATCAGATGCCACAGCTGTAGCACGGGCATAAAAATCTGTTGAATCAGATGAAAACTCATAAGTACCATACCAGGACGGGTAAAGAGCATTGGTCTCAGTTAGATTATTATTGGAAAGTTCATTAGCACCGGAACATGCAATCGTTAAAAGTACTACGCTCATTAGTGCCGTTTTGGAAAAGTTTTTCATCAATTATCTTTTAGTTCTATATAACCACGGGCACTATCATTATCAAGCACCTCAATAGTTACAGCCTTATTCTTATTTAATTTTTCAGTGATAAGTTCTTTTAAACTTTCGAGATCTTCAACCTCAATTTCATCTACAGAAATTATTTTCTGATTCTTTTTTAAGCCTCTGTTCCAAGCTTCTGAATACTTATAAACTCTTGAGACGATCAACTGATTTAGCTGTCCGTTTTGAACAGGTACTTCGATGACTCTGAAGCCAAGATCGAATTCATGGAAATCCACATCCAACTCAAAGACTTCAGGTTCATTTTCTTCTTCTTGCGGAGATTCCGGAATCCCAACCAGATCATTGATCTGTTGTTGCTCAAGCATTTTTAATTCCACGTATTGACTGAATTCTTGCCCATCCCGCCAGATTGTAAGTTCAACTTTTTCACCGGGTCTTACGATGGCAATTTTTTCCTGAAGCTGATTCGATTCATTTACTTCCACTCCATTCACTTCCAGAATTACATCTCCAAGTTCTAAACCTGCTTCATAAGCAGCACCGTCTTCTGTAATTACGATGATCTCCACTCCTTTTACTTCTTCCAGTCCAATATCCACTGCTCTGTTGTAATCTACGGAAGCGATACTGACTCCCAGCAAAGCTCTGCGAACTTCACCAAATTCAATAAGATCTGTAGCCACTTTCATAGCTAAGTTTACCGGTACAGCAAAACCATATCCCTGATAACTTCCACTTTGAGAAGCAATGGCGGTATTTATTCCTACTAATTGTCCACTGGTGTTAACTAAGGCTCCGCCACTATTCCCCTTGTTGATTGCGGCATCGGTTTGAATAAAACTCTCTATTCTGAAATTGTCGTCAATGATCTGAACGTCCCTGCTCAACGCACTTACAATTCCTGCAGTAACGGTAGATCGAAGCCGAAATGGATTCCCGATCGCCAAAACCCATTCTCCGACATCCACAGATTCTGAGTTACCAACAGTAATAGCTGAATGGTTCTCCCCTTCTATTTTAATAACTGCCAGATCTGTACTGGGATCTAATCCGACAACTTTTGCCGGATATTCTCTTTTATCGTTCAATACTACTTTAATGCCTTTATCTACCGCATCTTCAATTACATGATTATTGGTAAGGATATAACCATCGCTTGTTATTAAGACTCCGGAACCCACCGTTCGTGCTCTGCGGGGAATAACCCGGTTCCAAAAGTTATCTGAACTGCTCTCTCCGTTTTCTGAAACAGGGATAATTGTTTCAATATACACAACAGACGGAGTTACATTAGTTGCTATGGTTTTGAAAACAAACCGGGGATCAATGTCTGCTAGTTCTTCATCTTCAAAAAAGGGTGATTCGCTTTTCTTAATTTCAGTATACCGTACTTCTGAAAGCGGAGCCAGATCATCATTGATAGTGTATAAAGCAAACAATGTCCCTATCGATACCCCAATGAGGATCAAAAGTATCCCGGTTAAAAATCTGTCTCTCTTTCTCATGATCAAGTCTCCTTTAGCATCTGTTCAAAAATTGTATCTGATCTTCTATCCTTAAAACCTTCAATATGGTATTTAAAGTAAACATCTAAATGATGAATAAGTTGCTTTAATTCCACATTTGCAAAATCGATATTAAAAATTTCAGTATTCCTGGAATTAACTCCAACTTTTAAAAACAGCGCTTGGTTTTTGGTTAGCTTGTATGATAATTCTGAATCAGGATTTTCGGTTAATGTTCCACTACTAATATTCAGATAAACTGTTTCATTTTCATTGATCTTCTGCACCACTAAACCCACTCCGGCTATTTGAGCAAGTCTTAATTGTACATAAGGGAAAACTGATGGTGTTACCGGTTCTGCATCGCCAAGCCATTGTATAAATGTACTTGAAAATAAAAACAGCTGATCATTTTCTTCATTCTCATGTATAAGTTGAGAAATAAGCTCTAGTGTTGAATAAAGTATGGAAGCTCGTTCAAAGTCTTTTCTGAAGTTTAAAGACTGGTATTCAATGGAAGCTTCGGCAAGTGTTTGAATATTTCTTGAGGCTTTGTAGTAATAAGTAACCTCGAGTATATTTCCAACTTCAATAGTTCCTGCCAGCTTGTTTTTGGACTTTTTGGCACCTTTTGCAATTAAAGCGATCTTTCCGTGCGTTTGGCTTAGTACCGTAATTATCTTACTGGAACCCTGATAATCGATAGAGCGAAGTACAATAGCTTTTGAGGTTGTGATCATGCGTAGAATCTATCCCAACAAGCTATAAAATGAAACTTTTATTCAGGAATATTTACGCTGCAGCAAATTTATTTATAGCTCTTTTTAAGGTTCTGGAAAGTTCTTCGGGTTTAGCAGGTTTTTGTACCAGTTGCTCTATACTCAAAGAATTTGCTCTGTCAATTACACTTTTCTCCGTGGTGGATGAAATGTATTGGAATGGCACCTTAATGTTTGGATACAGATCTTCAATTTTTTCATGAAGAGTAAACCCGTCCATGCCGGGCATTTGTATATCTGAAAGAATTATATTCGGAATAATATATTCCAACATTTCCAATGCTTTATATCCGTCAGAAAATAAAAGAACTAAAAATCCTCTCTGTTCCAACATTCTCCCTGTAAGTACTCGGTAAGCATCATTGTCTTCAACAATAAATACTATTGGTTTTGTTATTTCTCTACGCATTTTATTAGCCTTAATTATCAATTTTAACAGTAAATGTTACTACTCCGGTACCCCCGGGTTGCAGTGTTCCTGTAAATGTCCATTTTATGCCGCCTGCAGTACCTACAGATGGGCTTGTAATCGTACAATCGGTTAGATTGTTTGGCAGACTCCCACAAGCTGCCGTATTGAAAGTTGTGTAATTTGGTGTGTTATCAATGATTTCAAGAGAGCTTATTGGTTCATCTCCATTATTTTGATAACTAACCGTATATGTTAAAGTTGCTCCCGGCAATGCCTGATTTTGATCTACAGTTTTTATCAGAACCAAACCAGCTTCGCTATTATTTACCGTAACAAGATCACTTCTGGATAGATTTTGTTCGATCACCGGTGAAGTATTGGAATAACTCATCACTGCAGAGATTGTAGTATTACTTGTTGACCCGTTATTAAGCCCTTGAGGGACACTAACTTTCAGCAACAAACACAATGTTTGTTGAGCTGTAACAACTACAGGAGTACTCCCATCCAGAATTGTTTCACCACTATCTACAGAACCATTACAATTCAAATCATTGTACAGTACAACGGGCCAGGTTACATTACTCGGGTTGTTTACAGAGTTCGTTGTAAATATTATACTTCCGGCTGTATTTGCTTCAAATGTGTGCTGGAAGAATGCAGTTGCTCCCGGAAGCACATTCTGACTACCATTTGTATTAAATGTACTCACTTGTACATCAGCAAAGTCAACACCCATGTACGAAGACCCAACGGTATTCGTAAAAGTTGTGATGTCGGTATTTTTGTCATAGGAACCGGAAGTTGTACCTGAGGATCCGTCTATAGTTAGATATGCAGCTTTATTTACTTCCTGAATTTTAACAGTTCCACCGCTTGGTACTGTCGATTTAGGAATATATAGTTCATATATACCGGTAGCATTTGCTGATGTTTGTTCAATCAATACATCAGAACCGGTTAACGCTTTAACAATGGTTCCGTTGATACCAATTTCAGTTCCATTTTTTATTCCGTCATTAGCTGTTCCTCCACCAATTCCGTTATCAGTGAAAACAGTACCTGAAACTTTTGAACCTTCAAAATCACCAAAGTTTTGCTGTGCAGGAAGGTTGTTTACAATTACTGTTCTTAAATTCGGTGTAGTTGAAATATGATCGGTTGGATCTGTTTCTGAAGGAGTACATACATCCGGTGTTGGTACACTTTGTCCAAACGATTCGATTAAGTCATACTCGCCATTAAGAACATTACTGAATTGGTAGAATCCATTCGCATCAGTAAGAACACTCTTACAGTTATTCAGATTTTTGTTAAAGAGAACAATAGTGACATTTTCAATACCGCTTTCTCCGCCTTCCCTTAACGCGTTGTGGTTATCATCTTTATATACATATCCGTTTACAGTAACTCCGGTAGCAACCACACGTTGATTAGTTGAAAATTCAGAAGTGTTATTTCCGGAGTCAAAAGTAAGTGCGGTTATTCTGTCATTAACAACGATGCTTGTTGAAGAAACAGTAAAGGTTTCACTGAATGTACCATTTGCATTCGTATTGATGGTACCGATCAGAGTTTGTCCCTCTCCGTGAGGTCGAATCAGCGAACCTCCTTCTTCTATTAATCCCTCTTGATTACCGTCGTCTGCAGCTTTATAAATTTCAATGGTATATACACCGGTTAACCGCGTTGAGTTCTTACCGATATAACCCTCAACTGTAAGCTGATTTCCATCTACGGTAGCCAAAGTAAATACAGGATAGTCAAGACCTCTGTTTGGTTCTGTAGTTGCATTTTCTAATACGCCATCATTAGGAGATACACCGTCTGCTTGTCCGTTACCGGAAGTAACGATATCGATTGCAAGTCCTTTGTTATTTGAGAAGCTGTTTTTAGTAATAAATACACCTTGTTGTGGTTGAGCATCCGGAAAGCTTAACCGAACCCCGGCTCCTTTATATGGACTTGAAGTGTAATCTGTTCCATTTCCGGTGATAATGTTTTTCTCAACCAGCGTACTTGAAACTCTGTTCAGAATATTAATACCCGTTGTTCTTTGATCTCTGATGGTATTATTTCTGATCGTGTTTCCGGTAGTCAGCGTCCCGGCGATATTACCAAGTTCTATACCTGCTCCTCCATAAATATCACTTCCGCTTGTTTTTCCATTTTCATGGAATAAGTTCTGAGTAATTGACCATGTACCGATTCCTTCTAGTCCGTCCGCATTATTTACCGAAGAACCGGCTCTGTACACTTCATTTCTGGTGAACTGAATAGTGGCGTTTCCGTTTTCTGATCGCACCCCGCTGTCTTTTGTATAAGCGATATAGTTTCTTTGAATCAACGGAGTTTGCGAACCAGAACCTGAGATAAGAATACCCAAATCAGATTGATTAAGTCCTGTAGGATCAGTTCCGTCTGCTCTGGAACCAATCATATTATTTTCAATAGTTCCACCTGCAACATTAGTCAGCGAAACGGAACGACTATTATTAAACAGAGCGAGATGTCTTAGTACAACTGCGCCTGAGCTGTTTATGGAAAGTGCATTATTCCCAACATCATTAAGATCTACTTCCAGTTCTTTTCTCTCAAAAGTGTTTAATGAAATTCCGTCAATACCAACTGAGCCTCCGGTTCCAACCGTACCGGAGTTAGGATTCAGGATTGAAAGCGGAGAGTTCAGGTCAAAAGAACGACCGTCAAGTGTAGTAAGAGGATCTGTTATTGCAGGAAGTTCTGAGCTTAGTGTAATTTTCCACCAGTTGCCTCCACTACCTGTTTCATTAGTCGCTACAGACGGAACAAATCTCATTGTATTAGCGCCTGAGATCTCGTTCGCATTAGTAATGAATTGTCTCAATGAACCCTGAATACTTCTGTTTGAAGAAAGATCATCATCTCCGTCTCTGGTATCAGTAACCACATTAAAACTGAATCCAAAGTTAAGCCCGGAAACATTATTACTTGCCATAGTGAATTTTGCCACATGTTCAGCGTTTGCAAGATCCGTATTTGATGGTTCAGTTCCGAGTGGCAGATTATCAGATTGATTTCCTCTTCTACCTCCAAAGCAATTGCCTGCTGATCCTTTTGTAGCTGTTCCACCATTTCCATTCGAACAAAGTGCTCCTGCCGGGGCATATACTTGTTCTGCCCAACTTGAACCGTTTGTCAGATTTCCTGTTTTAGAATTAACAGCTATCCAATAGTCGGCATCTTGTCCCACCTGAAATGTAAATGCACCGGAAATATTAGTTGTATCGGATCTTAAGAACACATCATCACTACCGTCGGCCAGACCATCACCACCATCTTTAAACAAGTGAACGATCACATCTTTTACTGCTTGTTGGTCTCCGGAAGCATCGCCAAAGTTTGTGTCTCCGTCAGTAATTCCGTTTCCGGTTTTGTCTCTGAAAACAATACCTTCAACTTTATTGCTGATGTATATAGCTACTTTAGAAGTATCGTTCGCCTGATTTGGATCAAACTGATTCAGTCCCAGCAAGAATGCTTTATTTACCAGAGAATCAGCTGTTACACCTGAGTTTACAGTCGCTTCCACACTCATAGTAACTGAGCTACCGTTGTTAAGAGTACCAATCGCCCAGGTCTTAGTGATCTGATTGTAAGTTCCCTGACTTGGAGTTGCTTGTACTAAAGCCAGACCGGACGGCAATGTTTCATTAACATCTACTTCTGTAGCTCTTTCAGGACCATTGTTTGTAACTGTAATAGTGAAATTAATAGATTCGTTTTCTAACGGATTTGCATTATCCACTGTCTTGGTTACGGAAATATCAGCATTACGTGTAGTTACAACTTCAGGGTCAAAATCCTGATTTCTACATTGAACAAAATCAATATCCACTAAACGATCAATACTGTAACCATTAGTAGAATTAGAACCGGTTCTGAAGTCAAATACAGAAGTATAATTATACTTTATATACGCCATGTGATCGAAATCCAATGACCCGTTTCCATCTGTTGCAGGAGTAGAAGTAAAGAACTGGAAAGCGCCTGTAGTATTTTCGGTTAAATTATTTCCTCCCTGAACAGAGTTAGACTGATTCTGAGTAAATCCTAAGAAATCACGAATAGATTGGGAATTATCATTAGGATTTATAAAGCCATCAATGTCCAAAGCGGTCATTGCGAAATCTTTTTTCACAGGAGTTGTTGTCCCTGTAGCAACAAATTTAACCTCCCAATCAATATACCCGCCACTTTGGGTGGCCTGGAATAGCGGACTGAAATTAGCAGCGCTATTACCTGAAGTATTATTATCAATATTACTCAGAGTAGCATTGCTGATTGCTTTTATTCTTACCAGTGCATCAAGTCCGGACGCGATATTATTAAATCTGTATACTGCGTTTACCTGCCCGCCAATACCTTGCTCTAACGTATTACTGCTGAAATTAAATAAAGGTGGCTCACTACAGGTTAAACCTGAGGCCGGATCGAAAACTATAATATCAACTTCTGCACTATTGTTACTTTGATTACCATCTCCACCGGTGAAATTCGTAAAGTTGGCGGTGTTTTTAATGGTATTTCCTTCCTGCCCGGTATTAACTGTAGCTTTTAAAGTAAGTGTTGCAGATTGTAATCCGGAAAGCGTTCCGATATTCCAGATTCCTGTTCCATTTGTGTAACTACCTAATGTTGTAGTACCGGAAACATAAGTTAAACCTGCAGGAAGTTGGTCTGTCACCTCCACATTTCCTACGGCGTTTCCTTTCTCATTTTTTGCAGTTATGGTATACGATACTGTATCTCCAACTGAAGGACTAACATTGTCTACGGCTTTTGTAACAGAAACATCAATTATATTTTCTGAAACAGGATCACTGAAATTATTTAATTCACAAGGATCAAAGCTTAATCTGTATAGACGATTTGAAGTTGATCCCCCGCCCTGTATACCTGCTCTAAATCTGAATTTTGGTTCATTGGTGTACGCACTGTATACTGTATGATTAGTAAAATCAGGATCTGCGGAAGATACTCCATTGAAATTATCTGGCGTGTATGTTGCATAAATACCTGCCGAACCAATAACAAGGTCTGTGGTGCTTTCAATGGTATAAGAGCTTAGGTTTTGAAATCCTACATATTCCTTCAAACTTGCTCCGTTACCATCCACATCACTGGATGTTGCAGCAAATGACAGATACTTTTGAACATTTGTAGCAGAATCGTAAAAGGAAATTTCAAAATCCATGAAAGCGTCATTGCCATCAGCACTTTGCACTCTTGGCGATAATGCTTCGTTAAAAGCTGTAGTTCCACTCGTTTGATCTATATCAGTAAGCGTTGCATTATTATCGGTTATAATTTCGATACGGGCATATACTCCCGGAAGAACTGAATCAAACTTATACACCGCACCTAGTTGTAAAGCTGTACCGCTTTCAAGGGTGTAATTGGTAAATCGAAGTAAAGGTCTGTCGTTACAAGAAGTAGGAGCACTGGCTTCATCAACAGTAATATTAACAGTAGATGAATTGTTAGAAATATTTGTGTCATTTTGATCAACAGACTGAACAGCGGCTGTGTTAGCAATAGTGCTTCCTTCAGTGTTTTGATCAACCTGAGCGTTGATTACCAGTGAAGCGCTTGCACCGTTTACAAAAGTACCTATATCCCAAATTCCCGTTGAATTATTGTACGTTCCAACACTCGGGTTTGCACTTTGAAAAGTTAGTCCTGATGGAAGCTGATCAATGATCTTCAGGTTTGTGGCATCTCTTGGTCCCTGATTTGTTACTGAAATTGTGTAGTTAATAAAATCACCTTCAATAGGGACTGCATTATCAACAATTTTGAGCACCTCAATATCCGAAGCTTCAGAAACTACCGTAATTCCGGCTGAAGCAGAATTATTATTTAACTCAGGATCATTCTCATTTAACTGGGTAATTTCAGCATTATTAGTGATCGTATTTCCTTCCGTTCCGCTATTAACAGTAGCAACTATCGTCAATGTAACAGTAGTAGTATCACCTTCAGCTAAACTACCAATGTTCCATAGATTTGTAGAAGTATTATACGTTCCCTGACTTGCTGAATGTGATTGATACGTAATTCCGTTTGGCAGGTCGTCTGTAACCTGAATATTTGTTGCTTCAAACTCTCCGGGGTTTGTAACGGATACAGTATATGTGATTGTCTCTCCCTGAACCGGAGTGGAATTATCTACAACTTTATCAATTTCCAGATCAGGTGTAGCCGGTTCCTGAATACTAACCGGATAATCTTCAACTTCTCCACCAACTGCAATTCCATACGGAGAAGCTACACTACTTGTTAATGGTGCAATTCGGAATCGAGCAAAGGTATCACCAGTAATTAAACCTGAAATTCCGTTCCAACTTAAATTAGCTGCACCGCTAATACATTCTGCGAAAGCATATTCTGAGTTATCAAAAGTACCATTCTGATTTAGATCCAACCACCCTCCTACTTTTGCCCCGGAAGTACAAACCAGATTCACCTCATATTCTGAATAATTTGTTCTAAGAACAGGAAGTATTGTAATCGCATCTTCATCATCTCCAGAACCAATTCCGGAAGATTCAGAATCATCTCCGTTGGCTTGAGAACCTGAAGCACCATTTCCATCTGCATCAACCGTGCCACCAAAGTAAACGGGGTTTGTACCGGTGTTGCTCAGTATATGAAAAGCAGGATCATTACCTCTGGAATTGTAAGAAGTTCTGTAGGAATTTGGTGCATCCCCATAATCAGCAACCAAAGCTAAACCTACGTGTATATTATCGGTACTGGCTACAGTTTTTCTGACCTCAATTCTTTCAACACCCGGAGTATTTACTCTGAACCAAATTGCATTTGAAGATGACGTACATGAAGGATTACCTGAAACTACTGGTTGAAATTCAATCGTTGTGTTGGCATTGGTGTAATTCAAATTAACGGAGTTTGTACAAACACCACCATCCATACCCTGACCGGTTACCCAACCATTAACAGCAATTTTAGTATTGGTTCCGTCAAAAGCTTCTAATGTATAAGAAGTATTTCCTGAGTTTGGTCTTAATTTATTTAAGCTGAGTATAAATGCGTCAGAAGGAATTCCATCAGCTATGTTAATATCAAAAGAGGTCGCATTTCCGGTGTTACCGCTTGCATTAGCCTGAGGGCCGTTGAATTGATCTCCTGAAAATGCACCGCTGGACCATTCCTGAAGTGCATTAGGCGAAAATGTGGTTTGAGTACCACCTTGTGCGTCAACTGTGGCAATTTCAACATTTCCTACTTTTGCTGAAATCGTAGTAGAATTGTTCGTTCCGTCAAAACACGCCCAACTTGCATCATTTCCATTAACGATCGGACAAGGATCGGGACCAAAAGGAATATTGGTAGAAGTGTAATTAATAGCATTTGTGCCTGTAAACGCTGCCGCTTCATTAGTGGCAAGATCTCGAATTCTATTCGTTCCCGGAGTGTAATCGAAGGTTACATTATCGCCTTGTTGAATAGCATTGGCTAATTCAATATTGACTCTCACATTTGTTATAGAAATACTTGAAATGCTTACTTGTGACCCATTCACCCTAACTTCAAAATCAGTTGTTGCGGGCACTGAACTTGCATCCAGAATTTCGTCGTAATCAAGCAAGAGCGAATTTCCTCCAACCAGGCTTGTTTCATAAACAGGTGCAACATCATCAGAAACTGCAATAACTTCACTAGAGAAACCACTTTCACCCGAACTACCATCCAACGAAGTAACTACATAATAATACGTAATTCCGTTTGCGGCTGTATTATCTGTAAAAGTATAACTCGCGCTTTCATTATCTGTTACCGTTCCTACCTGAGAATAAGATCCTCCCTGAGAGGTTGACCTTTTAACTGAATATGTTGCAATCTGCCCCCCTGTGCCTACATCCAGGAATGAAATTTCAATATCACCGTCAGACACTGCTTTTGCTTGCACATTTTGTGGAGGTGTTGGAGTAAAGCCAGCCGTTTGATTTGTAACTGCCTGATTACTTAACGAGGACGCTAAGTTCCCAACATTATCCCTGATCTTATTGATACCCGGAGTGTAATCCAGTTCAACATTATCTCCCGGTTGAACCACATTCGTTAATGTAAGTATTACTTGATTTCCTGATATTGTTAAGCTACTTACGGGATTGTTACTGCTGTTTACACTTACGGCATAATCAGAATTTGCTGGAGCAGAGGAAATATCAATTGGTTCATCATAGTAAAGAGTCAGTGTTTCTCCTTTTACAATCACAGAATCCAGTTGAGGAGAGATTCCATCAGCAGTTGCAAATACTTCAGTAGAATTTGCACTTTCATTAGATGAACCATCAATTGCACTAACTACATAATAGTAAGTGGTTCCATTTACAGGTGTATTATCAGTAAATGTATAGCTTATACTTTCATTATCACTTACTGTACCAACCTGGGAATAAGGACCACCCGAACTCGTAGCTCTTTTAACAGAATAAGAAGCTACTCCGCTTCCGTTAGATTCATCTACATCATCAAAATTAATTCTGATCGCACCACCTGAGATTGCACTTGCAGATACATTCTGAGGAACTCCCGGGGGTGTATTATCCGGAGAGTTATTGGTTACAGCTTCATTGGAAAGGTTTACTGATTGTGTTCCCTGCTGATCTTGAATAGGATTTGTACCGGCTGTATAATCTATAGTTACATTATCACTCAAGTCTACACCCGGCGACACAGTGAGAGTAAGTATATCATTGTTAATAGAAACATTTGTTACCGTGATAGATGACCCATTAACTCTTACATCAAAATCACCTGTTGCAGGAGTGGACGTTGCGTCCAGGGTTTCATCATAGTCCAGTGTTAAAGTAGTACCACTTATAGAACTAGATTCTAACTCAGGAGGATTGTTTGTATAATCGATAACTATAGATCCATTATTCTCATTTCCTGCACCATCACTTCCTGCTGTAAAATTGCTTGAAGTAGCCGAAGCAGCTATGAATGAGCCTCCTCCTCCTGCTCCACCATTAGCACCTGCGCCACCACCACCGGAATAACCTGCTCCTCCACCACTATAATTTGAATCTGCGCCACCGCCACCTGTAAATCCACGACCACCTGCTGAACCTGTTCCGTTACCATTTCCTCCATTTGCAATATCCAGAAGCTGAGATGTATCTGTTGTAGTAGCATCTGCCCGGGCACCACCTCCAGCATCAGACGAACCACCAGCAGAAAATACACCACCACCACCACCTGCGGCAGCAGTATTTGTAGTAGTTCCACCTCCATTTCCGTTGGTACCCGCTGCACCCGGTCCGGTTCCTGTTCCTGCATCACCTGCAGTAATACTATTTCCGCCTAAACCTAAAGCACCGTTAGAATTATCACCACCACCACCGGCACCGGCAACCATTACCAGCACATCATTTATATAAACACCTGTACTACCTCCACCACCTGCACTGGAACCGGCATGAGTAACTCCGGCTTCCCCAACTACATAACGAATTACATCTCCTGCATTTACTGCAAAAGTAGCAACGGCAGTAGCTCCTTCTCCACCTATAGTATTAGAGCCATTACCTCCATCACCACCTTTTATGGTTATAGTAACTTCTCCACCGGAAGGTACTGTATAAGAACCCGAAGTTAGAGTTGTCTCGTTAACTACTACCTGAGCTGTAGCATCCTCAGTTGGAAGAAAAAAGAAAAACCCAGCCAGAATTAGTCCGGCTATTCTTAATTGATATGTAAGTTTCTTAATACTCAATTATTTACCTCCGCCTTTACCATCATTGATAAGGTCTAGTTCTAAAAGGTTGATTGAATCTGCATTCAGATATTTGATATTCACCTGATTATCTGTAGCTGTTGATCCATTGCTGATTTCAATTCTGTTTGCATCAATGCCCCATTCAACTAAGTAATCTTTCATAGCTTTTAATCTTGAAGAAGAAGTCTGACTTCCGTCTCCCGTCAAGGCAATTCTTACTGAGGCCGAACTTTTCAGGTAAGAACCTATTCTTGAAAGAATAGCCTGAACTTCATTACTTAATTGAGCGCTATTTCCTGCAAAAGTTACCATATTCGGTACTGTATAGCTTTGTGAGAAGTCTCTTATTAATAATAAATCTTCTCTTTGTCGTAATATATTCATCAAGTTGTCCATCATTCTTAGTGCAAGGCTGTTGCTTACAAGGTTGATGTCGTCTTTTTGATCATAAATTCTTAAGAATGAATCATCAGAGTAATCAAATTCAACTTCAGTTCCAGAAATTTGAGATACAATTATACGATCCTGAGCCACGCCTTCTCCATACAGAATAGCTTTAACTCTGTTACCAATTTCAAGTGAAGGAGCGTTTACCTGAACAGTTAAATTCTGGTATTCCTTCATCGGTAATGATACACGTTGTACAAGGTACTCATGAACTCTGTTAAGAGATGAATTTGCACCTAGATTTAGGCCACTCGGAACCGCATTATGCTCAGCGATGAATACATAATCCCAGCTTCTGATACCTCTGATTCTTGGATTAACCTGAAGATCTTCTACCTGAGAAATAAATCTGATGTTCTTGTTTTCTACACTCAGTTCCAGTTCTACACGTCTGTTTCTGGCCATATCCACACGATCCTTCTCCGGAGCTGCATTTTTACTGAAGCTCAACCCTTCGAACTGTAATTTATCCGCATCCACACCAGCAGCTACCATATAAGCTCTTACCGCCTTCGCTCTTCTTTCCGACAATGCTAAGTTGTAAGACTGAGAACTCTTGCTATCCGTGTGCCCCGTTACTTTAATGAAGTAATCATCATCGCGTTCGATTAAGAATTTAGCAACTTTATCAAGCATATGAGCAGCAGGCTGATTTATGTAAGTACTGTTGTTGTTGAAGTGAATATGCTTTGGAAGTACTGTCAGTGTTTCCAATTCTCCGAAAGCAAGACTTCTGGCTGCAATTGGATTTACTGTCAGAGCATGAGGAATTACTTCCGGCGTAAATGGAATGATCTCAACAGGAGTTGTATCAACAACAAAACACTCTTCTTCACATGTTAAATAGTTATTCGGATCAATAATCGGAGTCTTTTTTGCTCTCTCAGGAATCAGGTTATCAAATAATCGCTCATCAAACTTATAACTGAATCCTAAATAAGCACCTTTTTGAGTGTAGTTATTTGCAACAAGATCCTGATCATCGTATCCAAAGAAATTGAATCCGGCAGCAAGTCTTAAATTTGTAGCAATTAAGAATCCTGCTTCAACACCCAGGCCATAATCTTTAGTTGTGAAATCACTGTTAGCAAGTAAACTGGCATTTATACCTGCATCCCATTTTTCGTCTATATCATAGATAACTCTACCGGATATCAATTCAAGGAAACTTGAAGTTCTTAACTGGCTGTCTGACTCTAAAGAATATTTGGCTGCTACTCTACCTGATAAAGTCAGGTCCGTAGTTGGATGATAATTTCCATGAGATGAGAGTACATGAGCTGTTCTGAAGAAATCTTCATCAATATTTTTGTCTATCTCATGCTTAAACTCATAACGGAAAAGTGCATCAAATTTGTTTTTTGATGTACTTCTGTATGCCGCACCTACTTGTAAACGTTCTTGTAATTTACTTAAACCTGATACACCATCTTTGGTATTCAACGAAATGATATTCTTTGTAAGGAGCGTCCAGTCTGTGTTTAACTTTAATCCATAACCAAGGCTGTTCAGATATAAATTATCAGTAGATGTAAATCTCGCTTCAGCTCTTGCTGTAGCTTTCCAGTTTGTATTACCTGTGTAATCCATTGCAGATGTAATTGCTGTTCCGTCATTCACAGCCTGACCTTCCAATGTAAATACTCTTTCAAAACCAAAGTTAAGTCCCAGGCCTTGTGTTAACTGAAATTGATTTCTCAATCCTATAGCAGCTTGACCGCTTCTTCCATCGAAAGAATCATTAACTCTATATTCACTGTACACTTTACCGTTTTTCATGTAATTAGCATCAATACCAACTACAGTATTATTTCTCTGTTGAGAGCTATTTAGAGTATTTATACCTGCAGCACTGGATATGAACTCATGACGAGCATATAACTTCGCAAGCTTTCTTAGTCGGTAATCGGCACCAATTGCAATTAACCGCTTGTCCGCTTCATCCAGGTCTTGCTCTACTTCACCGAATGCGGAAGCGCCTGAAATGAATGGAAGATCAGCTTTAACTTTTCCTCTTATATTTGTGTTATAAGTAGTTGAATCAAGTGCTGACTTATAATTTTCTGAATATCTAAGTCCAAGTTCGGCGTTGATATTATTTCCAAAAGTTTTTTCAGCTGAAATCAAGCCTCCAAAAGTACGATCACTTGTTGTATCGTTTCTTGTAAATAAAAGCTCATTCTTTAATGAAGTTGAGCTGTTTAACTTATAACGTGTTCTGGCTCTGGCTTCCGTTCTCCCCTGACCCAAACTGGAACCTTCATTACTGAAGTCCTCATTTGATTTACCTAATTGAGCAAATACATCCAATTTTGAACCTTTGTGATTTACCTGAACTCGGGCTGCACTACCACTTCCGTTATTATCGGTATTGGTGTTAGCAAATTCACCAACTAATTTTGTTCCCTTACTCAATTCTGCAGAAATATTAGCTGAGAGTAATCTGAAGTTATTTTCCGGATTGTTATCCTGAACTGCATTTGCACCTACTTTGATTCCTTCTCTAAGTTCCGTTTCGGCTTTGATACCACCTATCAAGTATCTGTCCTGATTATTGGTAACTTCGTAAGTAGCTCTTATAAATACCGGGTTGAAATCAATATCCACACTTGAGACAGGATTTTTAAAAGTGATCACACCTGAAAACGGATCTATTACATAATCACGGAAACGAGTCAGTGGTTCAACACTTAAAATTACTTCGGGTTGTTCTCTGTCGTATGTTACTATCTCAATGATCTCACTATTATCTACAATGTCAGTGTCAGGAAGATCATACCGTGAAATCCCCTGTCCCTGGAATTCTCTTACTTTTCTGCTCGAGAATGCATTTACACCAAATGCCTGAGCTTTTATCTTTCCTTCTTCAAAATTTGCTTTTAAACCGGTTTGGGCTCTACTGTACGTACCTAATTGTACATTTTGATCTCTTTCCTGAGTAATAAAGTCACCATAAAGTGCATAAGTTTTGCCTCTGTCTACACGTACATAAAGCCTGCTGGAAGATTGGGCATCAAAACCTTTAATAGATGATTCTCCATATACAGGGTAAAATTCGTCCGGTCTGATATCTCTGAATAATCGATCTTCTTTTGACTTTTCAGAATCAAAGCCCGCCGTCAGAAGTGATCTCCCGCTTATTTTACCTTTGATAAAGAAAGCAAGTCTTGCATCACCTGTAAAGTTCTGGAAATCATAGGAAAGCTGCTTTAACTCTCTTTCAAAACCATCGGCCTCTTTTTCAGAGCTTATGTTCACTTGCTGATTAAATCTAAGCGTACCTTCAATGATACCTGCAGCAATTAAAGGTCTTAGATCCGGTAGAAATTCTACTTTAACTTCTCCTTTTATAATACCCAAATTAGCACGAACTAAAGTAGTTTTTGGCTGAGTAGTGGAAGTAAGTTCAAATTCAGCGACGCCACCTTCAATAAAAGTCTGAGTTCCGGGCTCATTAGTATTGTTGTCTTTAACTTTCCAATTTCCGAATTCAGTATCTAGAGTTACTAATACCTGATCACCTACTTTGATATCATTTTCATCAAGTATTTCTACTCTTATCAAGGCAGAAGAAACTCCATCAGCAGAAACGAAATTCCTTGGAGCAGTTACTTTAAGTCGGCTGGTTTTACCCGGAGCATACACTTGAATTTCTTCTCTGCCTCTGATATTGCCAAATGGATCAATCTCTTCTAATACCAATACATTCTTACCTGCTTTAAAATCGATACTTACATATTCCCAACCTTGTAAATTATTTGTTGGTGAAACGGAAGATTGACCAACTTTCTCATCAGTAATCAGATTTCCATTTAGTGTAAGTAAGAACTTGGCTCCTGATTTTCCTTTAGCCCAAATTGTATAGTTGTTAACCGAAAGAGTATCATTATTTGAAAGGTTCAAAAATCCTAAACCATCCTCTGCTTCCATTAGCGCTTCTTCAAGTAGTCTGCCTTGTGATGGAGCTCCCTCTTCTTCTTTAGCATTGTTAGTTAATTTTCCATCAGGACTTGTAGCAGCTTTTCTCGATACTGAAGCCTTACCGTCTACAGTACCACTTGCATTTTCAAACTGACCTCTGCCAGATTGAGCGTTACTTTCATTTAATGTGAAGCTTCTTTTTAAAGAACCTGACAGTGCATCTTTAGATGTTTGAGAAAGCAACTCTCTTCTTGAATTGATCTCCTCATTAACTCCCGGAGTACACTCACAAATTGCAAAGTCAGCTCTGTGAAGTTGTCCCTTCTTAACATCCACAAATCTACTTGAAGGATCATTGGCATGACGGTTATCCAAAACTGATAACTTACTTCCTTCCGGAAGTGAATAGTTATCAACTTTAAGAACATGCTTATTTGGACTTACTGCATAGAAAGTATATTTCCCTTCGATATCGGTAACTACAAAAGTACCATTCTCCATATATAATCGAACACCCGGCACTCCAACTTCACCCGGATCCTGCATATCATTTTCGTTACAGTCCTGAAAGACTTTACCAATTACATATGCATTGTCATTGAACAGACCGCCACGAACTTCTACTTTTACTTTAGCTTCATTACTGCTTTTTACTACTACTTCATCACTCTTAGCTACTGCAACGTTTATTCCTTTCCCTTTTTCTGATCCGGGACCTACAAATACTCTGTATGTTAATTCTTTAGTTGTTCCTGATTCAATATCGCCCACATCAAATTTCAAACTCGGACCTTTATCACCTTCGGGATCCTGAAGCTTTACACCATCCAGTTTTGTGGATCCCAATTGATATTCGAAACCAAATGGAAGCAAGTCATCGATAAATAGATTTCTAACAGTATTAATCGCTTCACTCTTAATAGTAATTGTATAATTGATGTAATCACCAATTTCTGCAGTTGGTCGGTCTACTGTTTTGTTTGTGAATAAAACTCCTCTTGCCTGTGGATCTAAAGGAATATCAAAATTTGTACCCTGTGGAACATTGCTGAAAACCCAATCCTTACCATAAGATGCTAATGTATCAACTTTTCGACCTGTTGGCAGAAGACCCAGTGGTACTTCAGATGAAAAAGTATAGCCCTCCGGAGTTTCTACCTCAACTTTATAAGTTCCTGTTTCAAGATACCTGAAAGCAAATCTTCCATCAGGACCTGTAATGTATTCACTTGGTGCAGGAGTAGTTCCGTCTGTTTCGTAAACCTTTGCTCTTCCACCTGCGTCGCCACCGTTATTAGCTCCGGTAACATCAATCACTGTTACTTTTGCATTACTAACCGGCTGATTAGTTTCACTGTCAAACACAATACCATAAGGATCTACAATAACCGAAGTTTCAATTCTTGCTCCTTCTCCACCACCTCCGGCATTGTTGATTCCGTTACAATTCAATACAGCCAGAATTACATCATCTTCAACTGTTTCAAGAATGTCGTTACCAATTACCACATCAAAATCAGCGGCATTTCTCGTTGCTACTCCGCCGGCAATTCTGAATAAACTGGTATTGATACCTGTTTCAATTCCAATGAATTTTTCAGAGTCACTGGTTTCAAAAGATTTTAATGTTATTTCTGTTGTATCAATTTTTGATCTGAACTCATTACATGCAGCAGCAGTTGCCTGAAGATGAAGTTTACGGCCAATACTTGATGTTCCCGTCTTCTTTCCAAAGGTATCATCAGTAAAGTAGTCGATGGTAGCACCGTTTGAAGGTAGAAAAGCTATTACATTATCAGAAACACCATCAATAACAAGATTGTCTTCCGGATCGCTGTAACTAATCTCTGCTCTGTTTTCGATCTTCTCACTAGCTCCGGGATTGATTTGTACTTCGAAAGTTGTGCTAAATTCTTCTCCCGAACCAAGTTCATCAAAAGCAAGACCAATGAAAGAAACTATTTCCGGATCTGAAGGCAATGATGAGCTAAACTCATATTTACCATTTCCTTCATAACCATAAAGCTCTTGTCCGTTCGTTGTTTCTGTGAATTGAACAAAGCTCACATTTGAAGGAATAGAGTCAAGCAGTATAATTTTATTAGATGCTATTCCATCGATCGTAATTCCGCTTCTTGGTAATGCCGAAACATCACCATTGTTTATTCCTGCAATAGTATAAGTGTAGTTTTGGTTAGGTAGTTTTTCCTGGTCACCCGATTGAGTTTTAGTTAAGTCAATTCTTGCTCCTGACAGAACATAAACCGAATCACGTTTCAACAACCGGACATCAAACTCTCTTGAAATTGCTTCTACATTTACTATAGAAGTAATCGAGTCGTCTTCAGCTTCATTAATTGCACCTGAATATTTGAAGTCGAATCGCTCTCCGGGATTTAATGTTATTGTCTGAAATAAAGTGTCAGTATTCTGAATTTTAGATTTATTTCCATTCAACCATTCCAGATCTTCAAGATCATATTCTCCCTGCTCCCAGTTATAAATCTTGATATCAAATGTAGAAGCTACATTTCCTCGGTTAATCAAGAAATGATCAAACTCTACTTTTTCGCCTCTAAACCTTTTGAATGAATTATTGAGTTCCAGGGCAAAATCAATAGTAGCATCAACAACAACGTTTACTTCATTTGAAAGTATTTCAATCGGTAATGTTTCACCTGTTTCAGAATAAGTAGTCGTTACCTGATTCTTAATAGAAGTTCCGCTTGTTGGAGCGTTTTGTGCACGAACCTCTCCCATCCCTGCTATAAGCAGCAGAACCAGAAATGATATGAGAGAGTTAATTTTGTACACTTTTTATTTTTTAAAACTTTTAAAAGGAGAATGAGGGGTCAGCCTCATTCTCATAATTCTGGGTTATGAATATTTATTTATCTCAACTATCTACTTTCACAGCAAATGTAAGCTGCACTTCTTCTGTAGGATCAAGTTGATCTATGTCAACCTGGATGGTACCGGTAGCACCTACTGTAGGTTGAGATGTGATAACTATACTTCCGACCGTTCCGGAATTAACATTTGTAGCTGCTGCTACCAACATTTTTGTGAACGACGGTGTGTCATCAGTTATAGAAATGGTTGTAACAGGCTGCGAACCATCATTACGAACAGTGATTTTATAATACACTGTATCACCAGGTAATACATTGAATGGATTCTTAGTAAAGGCTCCTGCACTACCACCGGCATCAGGTGCCTGGAATTTTTCAACAACAACAAGACCTGCTTGTACTTCAGTAATGTCAGTATTACTTCTTGAAGCAAGGTTAGTCAGGTTATCACTAATAGTGATCGTAGTTGTATTGGTCTCTCCATCATCAAGTCCGGCCAAACCGGTAACTTTAACAATGAATTTAACCTGGTCGTTAAAGCCAAGGTTGCCTACTTCTTCAGGTAGGTTGTAAGTACCTGCAGTTGCTCCTGAGGTTAACAGAGAGTCAGTAGCATCAATTACACCGTTATTGTTAATATCCCAATAAACGTTGGAAGTCCAACCTACCGGCTTAGAGTTTGTTAATTCAATTTCAAGATTAGAATTTGAACTATCATTCTCTGTTACGTTACTCAGAATAGTAAGCGTATGGAGGTAGTTACGAGATCCACCAGGTGCAATTTGTCCTGATCCGTTCGCTGTTAACTGCATATTTTGCAATGTATTCACAACTACCTGGTCATGAATAATATCGATCGCATTTGTTGTAGCTGAGAAAGCCTGGAAATAAACTGCTTGCGTTCCCGGTTCGTAACCCGCAGGAATAAATACTTCAGCGGTTATTTGTTTACTTGCACCGGCTGCTAAGTCATCGGTTTCGCTTATAATACTGTTTCCGGCATTAGGGTCACGGAAAGTAACCGTCCAACCTGTAGGCATTGTTCCCGGATTTAAAAGAGCTCCGGAAGCATTTGTATCAGCTGCAAAGTCTAAATCGTATGCATCCTGACCGGCACTTGTATTTTTTACAAAAAGTGTAAAAGATACTGTAGTTCCCGGGTTAGTTGTTTGGCTGACAACAAAAGCAGTTTCAGGTCCTTGCCCTTCACCTAGAGCACCACCTAATCCTGCAGCAGCATTGTTTGTTAAATCAACTGTAGGAGCTACAATAGTATTTAACCTATCAGTATGAGTAGCGCTTTCGTTAGGATCACCTATAGATGTAAGCGTCTTATCAACAGAGAACGGACCAACACCACTTATTCCTGATGGCAACTGAACTTGTAAAATTACAACTACAGTGTCTCCTGGTTGTATCTGACCTGTATCTTCGATTCCATCTGTACCGGTATCTTGGTAAGTACTGGTAGGTTGGTTATTTGCATCTGCCTTGTAAAGAAAGAACTGTCTACCACTAGGATAGTTATCAGTACCAAGGGTAATGTTATACGTATCAGCAGTACTACCTGTATTTACATAACGGTTTACGAAATTAACAGTAGCACCCTGCTCGCTGGAATCAACCAAAACAACCTGAGCATCAACTAATGCAATGTCATAGTTTTCATTTACAGTTACTGGAGTACCATTAACAGTGTTATCACCCACAATATCATCATGAGTAGTAATTACTGTATTTGTGATGGTTTCCCCTTCCTGTCCGTTATCAATAGTTACCTGAAAAGAAAGAGTACCTGAAGAACCGTTAGCTACATTTGCAACAACTGCACTCAAGGTATCCTGAGTACCTGTTATATGTTCAAAGGTAATTCCGCTTTCGTTACCATCATCAGCATCAGTAAGGAATCCTGTTTTACCACTCCATACTGCTGTTCCCGGCACGTAAGTTAAACCTGCAGGAATCGGATCCTTCAAAACAAGGTTAGTTGCCGCTGCAGTACCATTTTCAGAATACTGAATAGTATAGGTAAGTGTATTTCCTACATCGGCTGTAGTCTGACTAACGCCTTTACTAACTGTAATTACAGCATCTTCATCTACAATCGCTTTGTCAGTAGCAACTGCATTTTCATTTCCGCCGTTATCTGTACTGAACTTACTTGTTGCAGTTACTGTGATATCTTCAAACTGACCATCCTGTGCACCAGCCGGTACATCAGCTACAATTACAACTCCGTAAGAATTGTTTGCAAGCCCTGCACGGTCAACGTTTGGTGTTATAGATATTTCAGTAAAGTTATCCGCAACTCCATCTTTGTTGGCATCCGGATAAATCCTGATGTTGTTGAAGTTATATGCTCCATTATTTGCATCAACTGCAGTAATCGTGAACTGATCAGTTCCGTTACCCGTGTTGGTAATAATGTGACTGAATGTTACCTGACCACCGATACTAACCTGCTTGGTTGCTCCGGCTGTAATTGTAACACCTGCTACCTGTTGTACAGTTGTAACAACAGTATTAGAAGTAACAGACTGATTGTTACTACCATTATCAATGTACGTGGCTGTTGCCTGGTTACCGATGGATGAAGATGCAGGTGGTACCTGAGCAAAAACATCCGAAGATGTGCCAAGTACAACAGCAAAAACCATCAACATACCAAACAAAGCTTGTACCCTTTGTCGTAGTTTATGTGTTGTTTTCATTGTTTGAATCCTATTATTATGGTTCAATTGTTTGTTTTTTTGAACACTGTTTAGATTTGAATTTTGAAATTCCGTTTTAGTCCTGATCATGATCGGACCTCAACTCTTGCGGTAAGAGTTATGCTTTCTCCAGCCGCAAGAGCAGGAACTAGCCATTGTAAGCGTCGGTATTCCTGAGCAGGAATGACGCGGTTTACCTGTGATCCGTCCGGCAAAGTAACCTGACGTGTCAATGGTGGTTGTCTGAAGTCATTAGCAATAGTACTAACGCTTGCCCCACTTAGCGCTGGCGATGCAGTGCTTTCGAGATAGAACATCTCAGGTGGTATTGGCAAAACAGGCATAAGTTGAGTGATGTCTCCACCTGTTCCATTCTGATAAGTTAGTCGATATTCAATAATATCTCCTGGCTTAACTTCGGTCACTTCAGTTGCAACCTCGTTACTGTCTGCACCAAATGAGATTTTGTATGCCTTCAAAACTGAAGACAACTCGCCACTTTGTGCATTTGTATTCACAGATAAACCCAGAAATAAAACGAATAAAAATAGATACTTATATTTCATAAGTGTGTTTATTTTTAGTTATTTCGCGCTTTTTGCGCTGAGAAAAGATACCCATACCCTCAAATAAACCCCGTTAGATAGCTTTAATGAAAAGCCTCTAATTTTCTATTTTAGTATTAGAGTATTTTAATGTTTAAAATAGTGCTTGCATTGCTTTAAGAATTGATTTTGGAATTAAATCCAACAATGAGGCATCCCAATATTAACTTTAATTAATTATCGAAATATTGTTCGTTAAAATATATCTTTTAATGTATTTAATATGCTTAGATTAGCTAACGAATTTTTAACTCGGATCACTGTTTATGGTATCAAAAGAGGTTCTTAAGAAAATCAGAAAGCTGGAAGTTCAGACGAAAGGCATCGTTAACACGCTGTTTGGAGGTGAATATCAATCTGCATTTAAAGGACGGGGAATGGAGTTCTCTGAAGTCAGAGCTTATAATTATGGCGATGATATCCGGCAAATTGATTGGAATGTTACCGCAAGAACAGGCGATCCATATATCAAAATTTTCGAAGAAGAGCGTGAACAAACGTTAATGCTTTGTGTCGATATTTCACCCAGCGGAACTTTTGGGACGCTCAATCAAACAAAGATGGATCTGGCTATTGAGATCTGCGCTGTGTTGGCATTCAGCGCAATAAAAAACAGCGATAAGGTGGGACTTGTTCTGTTTAGCGATCACATCGAAAAAGTAGTTCCTCCTAAAAAAGGTAAAACTCATGTATTAAGATTGATCCGGGAGTTATACACGACGAAACCAACCGGAAAAGGAACAAGCATTGCCAATGCTTTATCATATATCAATCGGTTATTAGACAGAAAAGCAATTGTTGTTCTGGCTTCTGACTTTCAGGACAGTAACTTCGATAAACAGCTCAGAATTACCAATCAGAAACATGATCTTGTAAGTATAATAGTAAATGATGAACATGAAGAAACACTGCCTAATCTTGGTATTATACCTCTAAGAGATTCAGAGTCTAACAGAGAAATATTGATTGATACTTCAAGTAAAAAAGTACGAGAAACATACCGCAAAAAAAGACTTTCTCAGAAACAGGTACTGCATGATAAACTGTTAAAAATGAAGATAGACGCAGTGGAAGTGAGTACAAATCAATCTTATGTACAACCTCTTATGAACTTCTTTTTAAGAAGAGTAAACCGTTATTAACTAATTCAGCACCTCAGCTAAACTTTCTTCCTGACCTATTTTTTCCAGCTCTGATTTTTTGTCTTCAATAGATGCTTTATATGTTTCAAGTTCGGCTTCAGAGATTCCTTTAGAAGGTGGCAAAACTAATTTAACCGGATTTACGGGACTATCATTTTTATAAACGTTGTAATGCAAGTGAACCCCTGTAACCCTTCCGGTTTTTCCTACATATCCAATAACCTGGCCTTGTTTAACTCTCCTTCCTTCTTTTATTCCGGATGCATATCCACTTAAATGAAGATAAGCTGTAGAATATGTTGAATTATGTCTGATCTTAACCATATTCCCGGCAGCTCCGTTATATCTCGATGTAATAATCTCTCCATCTCCTACCGAAATTACCGGTGTTCCCATAGGCGCAGCGTAGTCTACTCCATAATGAGGCATCCTTCTTTTCAGTACAGGATGAAAACGGTTGTATGAAAAATTCGAACTTATTCGCTGAGAATATTTAAAAGGAGCTTTTAACAAAGCTTTTTGGACACTATTTCCCAGATTATCATAGTAGCCGTATGCATCGTCGCTTTCATAAAAATAAGCATCATATATTTCTCCGCGATGCTCAAACTCTGCTGCAATTATCTGTCCAATGCCATAAGGTTTTCCATCTACAAAGCGCTTTTCATAAATCACTTTAAATTTATCACCTTTATATAATCTGAAAAAGTCGACTTCCCAACCAAATATCTCGCTTAAGCCATTTGCCACTAACATATTTACACCCTGCCCTACCAGAGTTTCATATAACGAAGATTCAATGGTTCCATAAGCAGTAGCAATCTCCGTTTCGATTTCTTTGGAACCTGTCTCAACTTCAATTCCATTGCTCCAGTCAAATATTACATAATCAGTAGCTGTTTGATGAAAAATCATACGGGTTGGAGCTCCCGTCTCTGCATCGTGATAAGTGTAGTATTTTTGATTTTGATTGATCCTTCTGGGATTAAATTTCCCTTTCGATTTTTGCTGTATCGTATAGATATCTTCAGGGGTTACATTTAATGATCTCAGAATGATATATAAACTTTCATTTCTCTTTACCTTAGCTTCCTTTACCACAGCTTCATCTTTAATGTACCCGTAAGCATCCAAACCGGGTAGTTCTTCAATCTCTTTGAACTCCTGAATATTAACTGAATTCTCAGTTAACGGTGCTTTTTCCTGAAATACAAAACATGCCTGAAACAGACATACTACTGCTACACTTAGAAGAAAATTTTTAACCCAAATCATGTATTAATTTTACTTTGCAGATGATTCTGAAAAACTACTATTATTTATTCTTATTTCATAAAATCTTTGAGATGTAAATTTGATTAAACAATGCTCTGAAAAGCCATTATATTAAGCTCAATATTTTATATTCATCAAAAAAAATTAAGCAGATAAAAATCTTTAATGATCAACATTGATCGGCATTCATTTTACAGAAATTTAATTACTTTTATTGGTTGTTTTTGTTTGATTTCAGGAACCTCCACTGCTCAGAATTTATCGACTACCGGTCCAAGTGATTCTTTGACTGTAGGTGAAATTTTTAACTTTTCTATTGCTGTAAAAAATTCCTCGCCTGCTGAGAAAGTAATTTTCCCGGATTCAAATTCATTTGGCGGCGATATTGAATTTATCTCTGTAAAGCATTATAAAGTCAGTGCTGCAAACGACAGTGCACAATATGAGTTACAGTTTTTTGGGATTGAAGACGATGCGATTCCTCCCTTACCTGTTAAAATTGTTTCTAACGCTGATACGAATCTAGTTTTTAGTAAACCCTATCCTTTATTCTATAAACAAACCATTGCATCTGAAGAAGACGAATTCAAACCTTTAAAACCAAATTATGCGTTCCCTGTTGTTCTATGGCCGTACTTGATCGGGTTGCTGATACTTTTATCAATAGCATTTTTTATTTGGTGGAAATACTTCAGAAATCAACAGACAGAATCTGTTGAACCAAAACCGGTTCCTGAATTTAAGAACCCAATTCAAGAACTGGAATCAGTTTTACTTAGTATTAAAGAAGAACACACTGCAAACTCAGAAAAGGATTTTAAATGGTTTTACAGTGAGCTTGGTGATACATTGAGATGGTATATTGAAGAGTTGTACAAGATCCCTGCTCTGGAATCTACTACCCGTGAAGTGCTTCGTTATATGGACGCGTTTGGAGTTGACGTACAATTAGTAAAACATACTCGTACTGTTTTAAACGAGGCTGATATGACCAAGTTTGCTAAATTCAAACCAACACTTGATGAATCCTGGACTGCTTATAAAGAAGGATTGGCTTTTCTGGAACGAGCAAAAATTGTTGACAGCTCAAGAATTCATCGTATGAAAGTAGATTTTGAAAGTCAGTTTATTCAAAAAGAGGAGGAAAAATATGCAGTGGGCTAATCCGGAATGGTTTTGGGCACTTTTACTGCTTCCTTTTATTATTGGAATGTATCTGTATCGAATACTTGGAAAAAAAAGAGCCGCACTTTCTTTCTCTTCTCTTGATGATGCAAAGAATCTTCCGGGAAACTGGAAAGCTAACTTACATTGGGTTACTGCACTTTTTACTTGGTCGGGTTTTGCTCTTTTGATTATAGCGTTAGCACGTCCCCAGGAAAAACTCACAACTATTGAAAGAAATGCCGAAGGGATAGATATTGTAATGGTTATTGATATCTCTTCGTCTATGCGAGCAGAGGATCTTCAACCAAACCGCTTTGAGGCAGCCAGAGAAGTAGCTAAAGAATTTGTAGATAAAAGAGTATCTGACCGGATAGGTTTGGTTACTTTTGCGATGAAAAGTTTTACAGTAGTCCCTCCCACTCTCGATTATAAGCTGCTCACACAATTACTTGAAGACCTTGAAATGGGCATTATTGAGGATGGAACCGCAATCGGAATGGGAATTGCAACTGCTATTAACCGATTGAAGGACAGCGAAACCAAAAGTAAGGTCATTATACTTTTAACTGATGGACAAAATAATGCCGGAGAAATTGATCCTGTAACTGCAGCAGATCTGGCTGTTACATACGGAATTAAAATTTATACCATTGGAGCAGGAACAAGAGGCACGGCTCCTTACCCAATTCAAGATCCGATATTTGGTCGTCGTTACCAGAATATAGAAGTTAATATTGATGAAGAAATGCTTACTTCAGTTGCTCAATTAACAGGTGGAAGATATTACCGGGCTACAGATACTGAAGAATTAATAAATGTATACAACGAAATTGATGAGTTGGAAAAATCGGAAGTAGAAGAACTTATCTACACCGACTACAAGGATGAATACCCTATCTATCTGGGAATTTCTTTGCTTCTGTTTTCAATAGCTTTTGCAACAGATCGTTTTGTATTAAGAAGCGTAGTAGAAGCATAAACGAAATACAAAAATCAGTTTGCGACATTCGAATTCTTTCTTAAAAGTTAAAAGTTCCTTTGTTGGATGTTGAATATTCCACTGTTCTTATGTTCCCCATTCTTTCTTCCATCTTCTTTCGTACCTTAAGATTCTAATTAGTTTCCTGTATCTCTTAACCTATTCATGAAGAAAAGTACTTTAGTAAAAAGAGTCTCTGACACTCCATTATTTTCAGAATACCTGTCATTTATAAACAACAATAGTCATGTTTTAATAAAAGAAAGCGTAGGCTCTTTAACTTCATTTGCCATAAATGAACTGAATAAGTCATATAAGACTGTTTTGGTTATCACAGATACAGAGGAAAATGAGCGTTTTTTAAAAGCTGATTTGAATGTAATATCAGAATCAAAGCTGATCAGTTTTCCTGCCACTAACCATAAACCTTACGATTCAGGTCAAATCGTAGATTCTGGCTCACTTGTACTCAGATCAGAAGCTCTTGAACAATTAAAAAGCCGTGCAAAAAAAATAGTTACTGCTTCAGCTTCCGCAATTTCAGAAAAAGTAGCGCCTCCTCATGTACTCGATAAAGTGAGTGTATCTGTTACAAAAGGAAATACACTGGATCCGGAAAAATTAAAAGAACAACTCGTAGATCAGGGATATAATCCTACAAGATTCGTAGATGAACCCGGTGACTTTGCAATTCGTGGCGGAATCTTTGATGTGTATCCATTTGCGGGAGAATACCCGATTCGACTTGAGTTTTTTGGGGATGAACTGGAATCTATTCGGGAATTTGATGCCGATTCTCAACGATCAGTTTCTTTTTTAAATCAAGCTAAATTTATCCCTGACCTTACAAATTTACCTGACTCAGAGAAGTCAGGTTTTCTTTCTTATTTTCATGAAGACACGGCGATAGTTCTGATAAATCCTGAACTGATTCTTTCAAATATTGAAGATTTTTTTCATCAGTCTGAACAAGCATATAATGATTTAGATGATCCTGAAGTTTCAAAAACAGAAGAGCTATATCTATCTGAAGCTGAATATCTTGAAGGTATCAACAAATTTAACAATCAGATTATATTCGGCACTTCAAACGCCTTTAAAAATCATTTCAGTTTTGGGTCTAAACCACAACCTGACTTCCACGGAAATTTTGAATTATTACGGAAGGACATCACCCAACAAAGTCAGGCCGGAAATCATGTTCTGATTTGCTGTGACAATGATGGGCAAAAAAGAAGGTTTGAAGAATTGCTTGGAGAAAGATCTCAAGAATTTGATTATTCCCTGATGGTTAAATCTTTACATGAAGGTTTCATATATCCTTCATCAAGCCTTTGTGTTTATACTGACCATCAAATTTTTAACCGTTATTACCGCCCTAAAATAAAGAAAAGAAAACACCAGGGCGGCATATCCTTCAAGGAACTCAAAGACCTTAACATCGGTGATTTTGTAGTTCATGTAGATTATGGAATTGGGAAATTTGCAGGCTTCAAAAATATTCAGGTAAAAGAAACAGAACAGGAAGTCGTTGTACTTCGCTATAAAGATGACTCTGTTCTTTATGTAAATGTGAGCAGCCTGCATAAACTTCAAAAATATTCAGGTAAAGAAGGAACTGCTCCAAGAATAACTAAACTCGGTTCTGGTGAATGGGCAAGAAAAAAAGCTCAGACCAAGAAGAAAGTAAAGGACATTGCCAGAGAGCTTATCTTATTATACGCTAAAAGAAAGGCACAAAAAGCTTATTCCTTCAGTGAGGACACAAGTTGGCAAACAGAAATGGAAGCTAATTTCCAGTTCGAAGAAACCCCGGATCAAGATCTGGCTATAGAGGCTGTAAAACAGGATATGCAAAGTGAACAGCCTATGGACCGTCTGGTTTGTGGAGATGTTGGTTTTGGTAAAACTGAAGTTGCTGTAAGAGCTGCATTCAAAGCCGTTATGGATCATAAACAAGTTGGAGTACTTGTTCCTACTACTATACTTGCTGAGCAACATGCTAAAACATTTCAAAAAAGGGTTGGGAAATTTCCTGTTTCTGTTGAAGTGCTTTCAAGATTCAGGACAAAAGCGGAACAAACTAAAGTATTAAAAAAGCTGGACGCCGGAGAAGTCGATATTCTGATAGGTACCCACAGAATTCTCTCCAAAGATATAAAGTTCAATGATCTTGGTTTGATAGTAGTAGATGAAGAACAACGATTTGGAGTAAGTGCTAAAGAAAAACTTAAAGAATTCAGAGCCGCAGTAGATGTACTAACACTTACAGCTACTCCTATCCCCAGAACTCTTCAGTTTTCTCTGATGGGTGCCAGAGACTTAAGTATTATAAATACACCACCACCTAATCGGCAGCCTGTTTACACCGAAATTCACAGCTTTGACGAAGAATTGATCAAAGATGCTATACTTCAGGAAATGAGTCGTGGTGGTCAGGTTTTCTTTATCAATAACAGAGTAAAAAATATTGAAGAAGTTGCTGAAATGATCCGGCGTCTGGTCCCGGATGTTCGTGTTCGATTCGGACATGGTCAAATGACGGGCTCTCAACTCGAAAAGATCATTACTGACTTTTATAATCATAAATTTGATGTATTGGTGTCAACTAACATCGTTGAAAATGGAATTGATATTGCAAATGCTAACACTATTATCATAAATCAGGCAGATAATTTTGGTTTGGCAGAACTGCATCAGCTCAGAGGCCGCGTTGGACGATCAAACAGAAAGGCATTTTGTTATCTCATTACCCGACCTATTCAAACTCTTACCCCTGAGGCCAGAAAACGTCTTTTGGCTCTTGAGGAGTTTTCAGATCTAGGTTCCGGTTTCAACATCGCAATGCGGGATTTGGACATTCGGGGAGCCGGAAATATCCTTGGAGGAGAACAAAGCGGATTTATCAATGATATTGGCTTTGAACTCTATTCCAAGATCCTGAATGATGCCGTTCGGGAACTTAAAGAATCAGAGTTTAGTGATATGTTTGAAGGTGTTGAAGCAGAAATAGAACTCCCGGAAACCGTTGTTGAGTTCGATGAATCTGCCTTGCTCCCTAATAACTATGTAAGTGACAATGTCGAACGATTGAATTTATATAGAAAACTGTCGCAAGCTAAAACAGAAGATGAAATATTAGGTTGGAAAGAAGAGATAGAAGATAGATTTGGTCCGGCACCTAAAGCTGCCAAATACCTGATCGAAGCAAGTAAGATCAAACTCTTTGCTTCGCAGTGCTTGTTTACAAAAGTAACTATTCGCTCAAAACGCATGTGGGCAGTTTGTCCAAAATCAGATTCAAAACTTGCGGAACCGTTTTACGAAAGCGGAAAATTTCAAACTATACTCAAAAGTTTAGAGCAATTGAAACCTGATAAATTTCAGCTTATTCAAAAAAATGAAGCCGTAAGACTGGCTATTCAGGATATTCCGGATGTATTTGGCGCTACAGCGTTTTTGAAAAAATTAGCAGAAAAGATATAGTGAAAATTCTTTTACTGAATCAAATAGAGTAATCCTGTTTTTGAGGACCTAAACCTACCCTATTGCAGGCACGCACCCTTCTAACCCTAGATTAATCAGATTAGAAGCTTAAACCAGAAGAGCCTTCAGGCTCGGTGAAAAGACTGTAGCGATAAACGGGGATATATTTTCACCGGAAACTTCGATCTAGCCAAAAAAGTAGGTCTTCGCTCCAATCAAAATATAGAACTTTATAATTCTATTTTTGAGTGCAGGTTATTGGAGTATGAATTATATTAGTTTATGAGTTTGTCTAATAAAGCTATAGATAGATTAGGGAAAAAGCTAGTTACTAACTCCGATCAAGACCCTGATCTTTTGATACAACTTCAAGAATTTCGTGTTTCCCATAAAGAAGCTCTTTCAAAAGTTTTTAATACTGTATGTGATCTAAGCAAAACAATAAGAAAACAGTCAATTGTAACATATAGAATTAAACGTATTGATTCTATTATAAGAAAGTTGGAAAGACTCCAGAATAGGAAGTTGAGCAAAATAGGAGACATTGGTGGATGTCGATGTATTCTAAAAAATAATTCTCAAGTTTATAAGCTAAGAGATGAAATTGGTAAAGTTTTTAACATTAGAAAGGAAAACGATTATTTCAAAGATTTACAAGATAGCGGATATAAGTCTCTTCACTTATACCTTGATGTTCCAGGAGAATCAAAACAGATTGAATTGCAAATAAGAAATCAAATAGATCATAATTGGGCTACACTTGTAGAAATAAGTGATGTAATATTTGATGCTGGACTTAAAGAATATTCAAAAGATAGAAAATTATTTCGATTTCATTACTTGCTATCAAAATCTACTCTTAATTATAAGGAAATGTCAGAGGTTGCTAATATAATTGATGAATACGACTACATTGAGAAACTAAGCGAAGTTTTTTCAAGAAATAATAATGCGGTTAGAAAGCAATGGATGAAAATTGAAGAGAATCCAAACAATAAGTTTTTTCTTATTGCCAGTAATAAAAATGATATACCTTCGATTACATCATTTAAAACTTTTGAAAGTGCTGAACGATCGTATTTAGAAACCTATCTAGATAAATCTAATACTAACTTACTCTTAACTCACTTGCCAAATCCTAATTATGAACAAATAAGTATTGCATACTCTAATTATATCCTGACATTTCATTCTTTTTTGTCAAATCTTTTTTCTCATTTAAAGAGTCTTATAAAAAAAGCGTTGGTTGAAGAAAATGTATTTAACTCAATTAAATATTTTAACCTTTATTACAAAACCAATTATAGTCACTTTAAAAATATAATAGAAGAAGTAGTACATAGATATGATTATCACAACTCGAACAAGGTAAATAAAAAACAAACTGCACGAGAAAAAGCCTGGGACAAAAAGCTCAAGAAAAACATAGACCAGATTACTTTGGAAACCAAAAATTTTAGAAAAATTATAGAGTCTAATATTCGTAATAGTTTTTTTAGAAGAGTAATTCTAAAACAAAGTTTCATTCATATTTCTAAGAAATATTCAAGAAAAATGGATTCTATACTTAAACAACAAAGTGAATAACCAAAGACCATCACTCCTCACCTATAACATTTTACTTCCTTTTCTTCATCTCTGCTTTATATTCCCGTACAATTCTACTTAACTAACTACAGGAACATGAAAATCGTCAGAGTTGCCTTTTTATTTATCCTTGCTGCATTTATAGCTTGTCAACCTTCCCAATCCAAATTTGATCAGCTGGGATTGGAAGAAGCCACTATTGAAGAACTTCATGAGAACTATAAAAAAGGAACTTACACAGCTAAAGATGTAGTTGAAGCTTATCTGGAACGAATCGAACAATATGATCAAGATGGTCCTGAAATCAACTCTGTGATCACCATTAACCCGGATGCCATTGCCATCGCTGAGGAATTAGACCAAAAAATGGCAGAGGGAAATACGGTTGGAGCATTACACGGAATACCGGTTTTACTAAAGGACAATATCGATACAAAAGATAAAATGGCTAACACAGCCGGTTCCAGAGTTATGGAAGGTTCCATGCCCGTACAAGACGCTTACATTGTTCAAAAACTCAGAGAAAGCGGAGCCATTATTCTGGGAAAAGCGAACCTTAGCGAGTGGGCAAATTTCCATAGCAATAATTCATCAAGTGGCTGGAGTGGTTTGGGCGGACAAACAAAAAATCCTTTTGATATAACACGAAATCCATGTGGTTCAAGCGCGGGATCAGGAGCTTCTGTATCCGCCAACTTTGCAATGTTAGCTATTGGTACAGAGACAAATGGATCTATCACCTGTCCCTCATCTGCAAATGGAGTTGTAGGCATAAAACCAACGGTTGGGTTGTTGAGTCGATCAGGAATTATTCCAATTTCAGAAACTCAGGATACGCCCGGCCCAATGGCTCGAACGGTTACTGATGCGGCTATTATGTTGGGCGTTATGGTTGGAATAGATGAGCGAGATTCATACACCAATGAAAGCGAAGAGAAATTTCATACTGACTACACTCAGTTTCTGAAAACGGGAGCGCTAGAGGGAAAAAGACTTGGTCTGTATAAACCATCCATCGGCAGCGATCACAAAACGGATACTTTGATGTACGAAACTATTCGATTTCTGGAAGAACAAGGTGTTACCATTGTAGAAATCGACAGAATAGGAAATGTATCGGGCCGAGATGGTTACAATGTTTTGCTTTATGAATTCAAGGATGGCATTAATAAATACCTGGAATCATTAGGAGAAAATGCCACGGTTGCAGACTTGGAAGAGATCATCGAAAAAACATTAGCCGATCCTGTTGAAATGAAATTTGATCACGATATTTTACTTCAAGCACAAAAAAAAGGCAACCTAGATTCGGAAGAATACATCAAAGCTCGTACAAACATGCTGAAAGCAGCCCGTGAAGAAGGAATTGATAAAGTTATGGAAGAACATGATCTACACGGTTTTATAGGTATTACCGGCGGACCTGCCTGGAAAACGGATCATACTAACGGAGATAATTTCGGGACATCATCAAGTTCCCCTGCTGCCAGAGCCGGATATGCTGCGATAACTGTTCCAATGGGCTTTATTGATGGTTTACCTGTTGGTATTACTTTCTTTGGCGGTGCATGGATGGAGCCTGAAATGATCGAAATGGCTTATTCTTTTGAGCAATTAACAAAAGTGAGAAAAGCACCGGAGTTTAAAAGCTCTGAGTTTTGATATTGTGATTAAATACATAAACTTAAAAACTTAAATTTATCACAACTGATTATGACCTAAATAAATCAATGATTCAGCGCTTTTGTTTGCTTATCTTCGCATCAAATTAAATTCCAGTTATTACTTTAATGTCAGACAATAAACGAATTCTTGTTACTGCCGCCCTGCCTTATGCAAACGGGCCGCTTCACTTAGGTCATTTAGCAGGAGCTTATTTAACTCCCGATTTCTATACGCGCTATAAAAGACTCAGAGGCGATGATATTGTTTTTATTTGTGGGTCGGATGAACACGGAGTTCCCATCACAATTGCAGCTGAAAAAGAAGGTGTGAAACCTCAGGATATTGTTGATCGGTTTCATGAAATGAACAAGAAAGTGTTCGAGGAATTTGGAATTTCTTTCGATTATTACGGAAGAACTAGTTCTGAAACTCATCGTGAAACAGCTCAGGAATTCTTCACAAACCTTAATGACAAAGGATACTTCAAAAAGAAAACCGAAAAGCAGCTTTACGATTCTAAAACTGACATGTTTTTACCTGACAGGTATGTTAAGGGAACTTGCCCAAATTGCAGTTACACAGAAGCTTATGGAGATCAATGTGAGAACTGCGGAACCTCGCTTTCTCCTACTGAATTGATCGATCCGGTTTCGGCACTTTCAGGAGAAAAACCTGAATTGAAAGAAACCGAGCACTGGTATATGCCACTTGGAGATACTCAGGAAAAACTGGAAAAATGGCTAGATACCAGAAAAAACTGGAAACCCAATGTTATGGGGCAGGTTAAAAGCTGGCTCAATGACGGACTTGCAGACAGAGCAGCTACCAGAGATTTGAGTTGGGGAGTTCCTGTTCCTTTAGAGAATGCAAAAGGAAAAGTTCTCTACGTTTGGTTTGATGCTCCTATCGGTTACATCTCTGCAACTAAAGAATGGGCTGAACAAAAAGGAACTCCTGAAGTCTGGAAAGATTACTGGAAGGATGAGAATTCCGAACTATATCATTTTATAGGAAAAGATAATATCGTTTTTCACTGCATCATGTTTCCGACCATCCTGATGGAACACGGTGGATACGTTATGCCGGAGAACGTTCCAGCGAATGAATTTTTGAATCTGGAGGGTAAAAAGCTTTCTACTTCTCGTGGATGGGCGGTTTGGCTTCATGAATATTTAGAAGATTTTTCACCGGATCTGCTTCGTTATGCATTGGGAACTACTCTTCCTGAAAGCAAAGACTCCGATTTTTCATGGAAAGATTTTCAAGCCAGAGTCAATAATGAACTGGCAGCTGTTTTGGGTAATTTTGTATTCAGAGCACTCTCCTTTACTCAAAAATTTGCTGATGGAGAGGTTCCTGAACTTGTTGACCCACAACAAATCGATCTCGATGCCCTGAAAGCCATCGAAACTCAAAAAGAAAAAGTAACCCGGGCTTTCGAAGCATTTAAGTTTAAGGAAGCTATTTCTGAAATGATGAATCTAGCCAGAACCGGAAATAAATACTTTACCGAAACTGAACCCTGGAAAACCAGAAACAGTGAGCCTCAGGCTTGTGCCAATTCTTTACATGTAAGTTTACAAATATGTGCTGCTCTTTCTGTATTGATGGAGCCTATCCTCCCTGATTCCATGAAAAAACTAAGGAATCAGCTCTCTTATTCCGGAGATGTATCTTGGGACAGCATTTCTGATTCTATGTTGGAAGTAGGAAACTCGATAGATCCAGGAGAAGTGCTTTTTACTAAAGTAGAAGATGAAGAAATTGAAGCTCAGGTAGCCAGATTAGAAGAAAGAGCTGCCGCAAATGACCCAACCTCAAAATTTACACCATTGAAAGATAATATTGGCTTTGAAGATTTCATGAAACTGGACATAAGAGCCGGTGAGATCTTAGAAGCAGAGAAAATTGAAAAATCAGATAAACTTTTAAAACTCAAGGTCGATATCGGCATCGAGACCAGAACCATAGTTTCAGGTATCGCTAAGCACGTTGATATGGAGAATATTGTTGGCCAGAAAGTTAGCGTGGTTGCAAATCTGGCCCCAAAAAAGCTTATGGGTGTTGAAAGTGCCGGAATGATTCTGATGGCTGAAGATACCGAAGGCAATCTTAAGTTTGTAGACACTGAAGCTGAATCAGGAAGCACAATAACTTGAGTTTGAATTCCCAAACTGTTGTAACGGAAGATTTCGACATCTTTAAAATGGGCTTTACCATTCTTGATCACGGTGTAGTCTTCAGAGTCTTCTCCCCTTTATCTGAATCTGTTGAAGTAATAGTTTACGATAACTATCCGGATGAAGAAGGCTCTGTCTATCCCTGCACTAAAGATGAAAATGGAATCTGGAACTCCTTTGTTTCCGAAGATCTGACTAATAAATGGTACTGTTACCGTGTATCCGGAAATGGCGAGTCCCAACATGCAGCTGATCCCTGGAGTACATTTGTAACTACTACAAATCATCATCTCCAATTTCCGAAAACAAAGATCATTCGATCAAAAGAATTTGATTGGCAGGATGATCGCTTTATTAAAGTTGAGGACCCAAGAGATCTTATTATTTATGAGACTCACATCAAAGACATGGTTGCTCACTCTTCAGCAAGAACATTTGTTCAGGGAATCTATAATGATTTCAGAGAAGCTGAAGTTGGTGGCATTTCACACCTGAAAAGGCTTAACGTAAATGCAGTTGAGTTTTTGCCCTTGCAGAAGTTTGCTTATTTCGAGCCTCCGTTTAACGAACAAACCAAAGAAGGAATAAAGAATACCTGGAATCCTTACGCCAGAAATTATTGGGGCTACATGACCTCTTTCTTTCACGCTCCGGAAACCTTATACGCTTCTGATGCCAATCTTAATAAAGATGAAGTAATCGGGAAATCTGAGAATGCGATTTCAGAACTAAAAAGTTTAATTCGTGAACTTCATAAAAATGAGATCGCTGTTATAATGGATGTGGTTTACAATCATGCTTCTCATTATGATCAAAATCCGCTCAAAATTCTGGCTAAAGAGCATTATTTCAAACTTGATGAAAAAGGAAACTTCATCAACAACAGCTGGACCGGAAATGATATTGATACTACATCTGAGCATTCAAGAAAGTTGATCGTTGATTCTGTACTGCAATGGATCAAAGAATATCATATTGATGGTTTCAGGTTTGATCTGGCAGGAATTATAGACTGGGAAACTATTGACCTTATCAAACAAGAAGCTCAAAAGATCAATCCTGATGTAATTTTGATCGCTGAACCCTGGGGCGGAGAATATAAACCTTCGAGATTCTCCGATCACGGCTGGATCTCCTGGAACGACAAGATCAGAAACTGGATCAAAGGCTCTCACCCTATTTCTGATAAAGGGTTTATTTTTGGTGGATGGAATCATGAAACTTCACGATTTGCCATCGAAAATTTCATCCGCGGAACATTAAAAGAGGGAGAAAAAGGACTTTTTAATACCTCTGCTCATTCGCTCAATTATATTGAAAGTCATGATGGTTACACTCTTGGAGATTTCATCCGAATATCTTTAGATCATTCTAAAAATGAACAGAAGTTTGAAAACAAAAGAGCACTTACTCATCTATCTCAGGAAGAATTAGACACAGCCAAACTGGCAGCGCTCACTCTTTTTGTTAGTCAGGGAGTAACTATGATACATGCCGGACAGGAATGGGCTCGCTCAAAACTGATCTTTGATCCGAGAAATCGGGATAAAAGAAACGGTTTGCTCGATCATGACAGTTATAACAAAGACAACGAGACTAACTGGCTGAATTTCAATGAAATAGAAATCAATAAAGGTTTGTTTGAGTATTATAAGGGACTCATTGAACTTCGTTTAAACTCCCCTGCTCTCAGAAAAGCTTTACCTTCGGATATCAATTTTAAAGTTTATAAAGATCCCCTACATATCACTTTTTCCATTCAATCAAATCAAGATCTGGACCCGTATGAGTATTTCATTTCGTTGAATGGAAATCCCAAAAAAGAACATTCAATTGATCTGCCTCCCGGAGGCTGGGAGCTTCTGGCTGACAAAAATTCTATCAAACTAAATAAAGCTAAAATAACTATTGAAAATTCTTATACTCTAGCACCTTCTTCCGGTGTTATATTAAGAAGGTTGCGTATAATGTAAGCAAGAAATATTTTAGTGCTTTAAACAATTCTTAAAGGAGGACATCTTTTGGCAGGTACATCAACAACCGAACGTGGTGCATGGAACTCAAAACTTGGATTTATATTAGCAGCAGCCGGTTCTGCTGTAGGTTTAGGTAACATTTGGGGTTTCCCAACAAAAGTAGCTACTGAAGGTGGCGCAGCTTATCTCATAGTTTATTTGATTTGTACATTTTTAATAGGTTTTCCTGTTATGGTAGCAGAACTGGCTATCGGTAGAAAATCAGGAAAGAACCCGGTAGGCGCTTTTAAGGCTCTTTCTTCCAATAAGTTTTTTCCGTTGGTTGGTTTATGGGGAGTTATATGTGGAGTCATGATCCTCTCCTTCTACACTGTAATTGCAGGTTGGGCGTTTGGATTCGCATTTGAAGAAATTTTCTATTATTTCGGTTGGCAAGCAGCCGCTGATCTACTTACTGACACAGGCAATGGCTGGAAAAACGCAATTATAGCCTCTGCTTTTATGTTTGGTACTATTAAAATTATTACGGGCGGTATCAGTGACGGTATTGAACGTGCCACTAAATTTATGATGCCTTTGTTGATCGGAATCATTGTAATAATGATCGGTTATGTGCTTACTCAACCAGGCGCATCAGAAGGTGTTCGCGAATACTTGCTTCCTGATTTTTCAAAAATTAATGCAGACCTGATATTTTCGGCAATGGGTCAGGCTTTCTTCTCACTTTCTCTTGGTATGGGAGCATTGATTACTTATGGTTCATATCTAAATAAAAAAGAGAATATTCCTCAAGCAGCAGCATTTGTAACCTTGGCTGATGTCGGAATCGCCTTTTTAGCCGGACTTTTGATCATCCCGGCAATGTATGTTGCTAAAAATGCAGGAATTGAAATTTTTGTTGGCGATCAACTGGCTTCCAGCACTGATCTGGTTTTCCAAATTCTACCGGCACTCTTTCATACTATTGGTGGAGCAGTTGGGTTAATTCTTGGAGTTGTATTCTTCCTGTTGTTAAGTATAGCAGCATTAACGTCTACTATATCACTACTTGAAGTCCCTGTGTCTTTTGTTATTGATGAATTCGAAGTTAAAAGGAAAAAAGCAGCCTGGGGTGTAGGTCTTGGAGTGCTTGCTATTTCTATAGTGGTTTCCTTTTATCCGGCACTTATTGGTCATTTTGATAACATATTCAATAATCTTGGATTACCAATCGGAGGATTGTTAACCTGTATATTCGTTGCTTTTGTTTGGAAGACAGACTCAGCAATCACAGAAATGGAATTTGGTTTTGCCGGCATCAGACAAACATTGTTCTCAAAAGTTTGGCCAATATTCATCTATGTAATTTGCCCTCTGGCAATTCTTTATAACATTGTTACCAATTTTCTTTAATTAACTTGTTATCGGAATTCCCTAGCTGTATTTTTGGGCAACTAAATAACGGAGATATTTTTAATGGCTAAAATTTCTACTTCCGACTTCAGAAATGGGTTAGTTCTGAATATGGATGGTGAATTGTATTCGATTACTGAATTTCAACATGTAAAGCCCGGAAAAGGCCCTGCTTTTGTAAGAACAAAGCTCAGAGGTATTGTAAACGGTAAAAACATTGATAAAACATGGCGCTCAGGAGAAAATACTGAAGCTGTTCGTGTAGAAAATAGAGACTACCAATTTTTATATCAGGATGGTCCCCTTTTCTACTTTATGAATAGCGATACATATGAACAGATTCCCGTTAATGCCAATCAGGTTGAAAGAAAAGATTTTTTAATTGAAGGTCAGGTCTGCAATGTATTATTCAACGCTGACGACGAACAAGTTTTATACGCAGAACCACCGGATCATCTAGTGCTTACTGTAAGCCAAACCGATCCCGGAGTAAAAGGTGATACTGCACAAGGAGGTAGCAAACCGGCAACTTTAGAATCCGGAGCTGTTGTTAACGTACCTCTTTTTATTAATGAAGGTGAAGAAATTAAAGTAGATACAAGAACAGGAACTTATCTGGAACGAGCTAAATAACTTACTATGGACTTAAAACTGATAAAAAATATTCTAAATCTAATTTCTGATAGCGATGTAGACGAAGTAGCTATCGAAGAAGGCGATTTTAAAATTAAAGTAAAGAAAACAGGGACTGTTGAGCAGATTGCTTATACACAACCGATGCAAGCTGCTCCGGCTCAGCCTGCAGCTCCTGCTCAACCACAGGCACCGGCTTCAGTAGATGGTGGCGCTTCTTCAGAATCCACTGGCGGTTCATCAGCAAAAGGAGAAACTGTTAAGTCTCCTATCGTTGGTACTTTTTATAAAGCAGCTTCACCCGATTCCGATCCTTTTGTAAAAGTAGGATCTAAGATCTCCAAAGGTGATACTCTTTGTATCGTAGAAGCAATGAAGATCATGAATGAAATTGAAGCCGAATTTAGTGGAACTGTTCAGGACATTCTGATCGACGATGGTCAGGCTGTCGAGTTTGATCAACCTCTTTTCATAATCAGCAAAGACTAATTAGTCAGCATGTTTAAAAAGATATTAATAGCCAACCGTGGCGAAATAGCACTTCGAGTTATTCGAACGTGTCAAGAAATGGGTATTAAGACAGTAGCTGTTTATTCAACAGCTGATGCCGATAGCCTTCATGTTAAATTTGCAGATGAAGCTGTATGTATTGGACCTCCTGCAGGTAAAGACAGCTACTTAAAAATACAGAGTATTTTGGCTGCCGCAGAAATCACCAATGCTGAGGCTATTCATCCCGGTTATGGTTTTTTAGCTGAAAATGCTGAGTTCTCTAAGATTTGCTCTGAGCATGATCTAAAGTTTATAGGCCCATCTCCTCACGCTATTAACTCAATGGGAGATAAAGCTGTAGCTAAAGCAACTATGATCAAGAATAAGGTACCTGTTGTACCTGGTAGCGATGGTGTAGTTGACACTTATGAAGAAGCTGTAAAAGTGTGCAAGGACATTGGATTCCCAGTTATTATCAAAGCTTCTGCTGGTGGCGGTGGTCGTGGAATGCGTGTTGTTGAAAAAGAAAGTGAGTTAAAGAAGAATTTCGAAATGTGCCGAAATGAAGCCGGCACCATCTTCAGTAACCCAGAAGTATATATTGAACGTTTCGTTCAAAACCCACATCATGTTGAGATCCAGATCATGGCTGATCAGCATGGTAATGTTATTCACTTAGGTGAAAGAGATTGCTCTCTTCAGCGTCGACATCAGAAAGTATTGGAAGAATCTCCTTCCCCACTTATGACCCCTGATTTAAGAAAAAGAATGGGTGAAGCTTCTATAAACGCTGCGAAAGCAGTTGATTATGAAGGTGCTGGTACTGTTGAATATTTAGTAGATGACGATGAGAATTTCTATTTCATGGAAATGAACACTCGTATTCAGGTTGAACATCCTGTAACTGAGGAAGTAACAGGATATGATCTTATTGAACAGCAAATACGTGTTGCTGCCGGTATGAAGATCGAAGAGCGTGAGATCGAAATGCGAGGCCATTCTATAGAATGTAGAATTAACGCTGAAGATCCTGAATTTAACTTCCGTCCTTCTGCAGGTGAAATTACTGTATTTCACCCACCGGGTGGTCATGGTGTGAGATTGGATACTCATGCTTATTCAGGATATCGCATCCCACCTCACTACGATTCAATGATAGCTAAACTAATTGTTTACGCACCAACCAGAGAATTAGCTATCAATAAGATGAAACGTGCGTTACAGGAATTTATCATAGAAGGGATTAAAACGACTATACCTTACCATATTCAACTTATGGATGATCCCAACTTCTTAGCTGGTAAATTCACCACTAAGTATTTAGAAAATAATTTCAAATTTAACCCGGAGGCTGTTAGATGAGCGTACCAAGTGATTTAAAATACACCAGAGAGCATGAATGGATCAAAGACAATGGTGACGGCACAGCCACTATTGGGATCACAGAATTTGCTCAGGGTGAACTTGGAGATATCGTTTTTGTGGAGTTGGAAGAAGAAGGATTTGAGTTTTCTGCCGATGACACTTTCGGTACTGTTGAAGCTGTAAAAACAGTTTCTGAGCTTTATGCACCTGTAGATGGTGAAATTTCAGAAATTAATGAAGAACTTGAAGATAATCCTGAGATCGTTAACGAAGATCCGTATGGGAAAGGCTGGATGGTAAAAATAAAACTATCAGATACCTCCCAACTGGATTCTCTTCTGTCAGCAGACCAATACAAAGAAATCATCGCTTAAATATTATCAAATTTAATGAACCGACATAACGAATGGATTTTAATTCTTGATTACGGATCTCAGTTCACTCAGCTTATCGCAAGAAGATTGCGTGAATTCAATATCTACTGTGAAATCCATCCTTTTAATGTCAACCTGAGTACGGTTTCTGAACCGGTTCCTAAAGGGATCATTCTTTCAGGAAGCCCCAAAAGTGTAAATGACGATGATGCCCCATCCCTTCAAACAGATATACTGGATTGGGATGTACCAATTCTTGGTGTTTGTTATGGATTACAGCTTCTTGCTCATACTCAGATTCCAGGAAGTGTTGAAAAAGCAGATAAACGTGAATTCGGAAGAGCTCATCTAATCGTTGATAACAGCAACGGAATATTAAAAGATGTAGAAGACAATTCTGTTGTTTGGATGAGTCATGGAGATCACATTCATGAGCTTCCATCCTCTTATGAAATTGTAGGCCATACAAATAATGCCGGAGTTGCAGCTGTTCATCATAAAGAAAAAGAGATCTACGGTGTTCAATTCCATCCGGAAGTAGCACATACTGATTGTGGGAAACAAATTCTTCATAACTTTGCTTTCGATATCTGTGATTTATCCGGAGACTGGACAGCTAATTCTTTTGTGGAAGAACAAATTGAAGCGATCAGAAAGAAAGTCGGGAATGACAAGGTTCTTTGTGCACTATCAGGTGGCGTGGACTCCACAGTTGTTGCTACTCTGATTCACAAAGCAATTGGTGATCAACTGGAATGCGTTTTTGTTGATAACGGCTTGCTGCGAAAGGATGAATTCAATGAGGTGCTCGATCTTTATATCAAAGATCTTGAACTTCCTGTAAGAGGTGTAGATGCAAGTGAACTATTCCTAACCAGACTAACAGGTGTTTCTGATCCGGAAAAGAAAAGAAAGATCATTGGCGTTACTTTTATCGATGTTTTCGAGAAAGAAATTGGCGGACAATCAGAATTTAAATATTTAGCTCAGGGAACTCTTTATCCTGATGTAATTGAAAGTGTTTCCTTCAAAGGTCCATCCGCCACTATAAAATCGCACCACAATGTGGGTGGTTTGCCTGAAAAAATGAAACTTGATCTGATCGAGCCTGTACGGGAACTCTTTAAAGATGAAGTACGTGAAGTTGGAAAAGCTTTAGGTATTCCTGCTCATTTTATTGGCCGACATCCATTTCCTGGTCCCGGACTAGGAATCAGAGTAATAGGAGAACTCAGCAAAGAAAGATTAGATCTGCTTCGCGAAGCTGATAAGATCTTTATCGATGAGCTTAAAAGTCAGGGGCTTTATGATGATGTTTGGCAAGCTCTTGCTGTTTTATTACCTGTTCAGAGTGTTGGTGTAATGGGTGATGAACGAACATATGAATTTACTGCAGCCATCAGAGCTGTTACAAGTGTAGACGGTATGACTGCCGATTGGGCACATCTCCCCTACGATTTCCTAGGAACGGTCTCCAATCGAATTATTAATGAAGTAAAGGGAATTAACAGAGTGGTTTATGATATTAGTTCGAAACCTCCTGCAACAATTGAATGGGAATAAATGAGAACAAATTCGTTTATTCTGAGTGTAAGCATGTGTATTAATTAGCAATTCTATGAAATCTACTTTTTCAATTTTCTCTTTTTTATTAATTCTGCTTTTTTCCGCCTCAGCTTTTACCCAATCTGTTGAATCAGGCAAAAATCTCTATCAAAACGGAGACTATGAAAGAGCCCTTAGAATATTCACTCAGATAGATAGTCCGGAAGCGAATTTATTCTCCGGTAAAAGTTATTTTTCGTTAGGGGATTTTTCTAAATCCAGAGCTTATCTGAATAAAGTTATTGATTCTGATGAGAACGCTACGATCTTAATACAGGAAGCTAAATACACAAAGTCCTTGGTTCTGTTCCAACTTGATGATTTTACAGCTTCTCTTGAGCTTTTACATGAACTTAAATCCAATAGCAGAAATAATCCATACTACACCAGAGCCATTTCTTTTTACGATCAGGTTTTGAGCTATTTAAGTATAGATCAGATCAAAACTGTATTCAGACAGAGTTCTAATGTTGAAATTTTAGCAGATGTTGTCTCCGGAGCATTAGGCAGAGTAGATTTCTCAAAAGCGAAAACTATGGTCAACTCATTAAAATCATCCCTGATTGACAGTAATGCTGTAGATTTATTCCAGATAGAATCTGCTTTGAGGGATTCGCTTATATATGCTTCCAGGTATCCATTCCGAAAATATTCTTACGCTCCATCTGGAATGTCTTATCAAATTGGTGTTGCACTCCCCTCTTTTGATATGAATTCTGACAACTATGAAATCCCTCAACATCTCTATTTTGGGATACAGATAGCCGTTGAAGAGTTCAATGCAAACCAGAGTGATAAAAAAGCATTCATTAACTTTTCCAGAACTAATGTAGATTCTATTCAATCAGAAGACATACTAAATCACTTAGTCTGGAATAAAGATGTAGATGTAGTAATAGGTCCATTATTTTCTGATGTAGCAAAATCGTTTTCTGAACTTGCAGAGGTGTATGAAATACCGGTAATTACTCCTCTGGCTAATTCTGACTCTCTGAACATAGCCAATAACTATATGTTCCAGACAAATCCAACTTTTGCTGTACAGGGCAAGAAAATGGCTCAATATGCTGTAAACTCTTTAGGCCTTGACACAGTAGCTGTATTAGCTGAAATGGGTGCTTTAGGTGAAGCTTCAGCACTGGCATTCAGACATGAAGCAGAACGCTTAGGAGCATTTGTTCAGCACTTTTTCCTGAAAGATCTGGAATCCGAAGGTTATGATATTTCGGAATACACAGCTTATCTGTCTAAAACTGATACATTGGTACCATCCCCGGGCTTAAAAGGAATTTATGCCCCATTCACAGGCGCGGCAGCTCCGACCTTGATCAGGAACTTGCTCACTGATCTAGAAGCTTCAAGAAGTGATTACATACTCCTGGGTTCTGAAGAATGGGCAGATACAGACCTGGAAAATACACGCTTGCCGGAAACATCCATTCACTATACTCAGAGTTTTGAAATACGTTATGGTGAAACTGATGTAGAAGAGTTTGCATCAAATTTCAGATTACGCTTTCAAACAGAGCCCAATCGGTTTGCTTTTATAGGCTACGATGTCACTAAATTCGTATTGAGTACATTAAACAGAGTCGGTAATCCGGACTTACTAAAGCAAGGTCTGCATGAATTGAAAAATTACCGTGGTCTTAGTGGTCAGTTTGGTTTTGATAGTGATCATATCAACCAAAAGGTTCTTATTAAATCTATTTTCCGGGAAGAATAAAACACTAAGAAATTTACTCTCCTGATTCCTGTAATTCTCTTTGTCGTTTAATTCTGTATTGCTGCCTCAACCATTTCCGCCATTTTTCAGCGTCCACTAAATGCTCTTCATAGGTTAGGTTGAAAAGATGTCCCCCTTCAGGATTTGCCACCATGTATAAATACTGGTGATTTGCAGGATACAAAGTCGCCTTGATAGTTTGTAAGCTGGGATTTGTAACAGGTCCCGGCGGCAATCCATATTTAGTGTAAGTGTTATATGGATGATCAACTTTGTAATCTTCCAGTAATAATCTACGCCTCTCTCCTACAGCAAAACTGATTGTTGGATCGGCTTGCAGATACATTCTTCTTTTTAACCTGTTCCAATACAAACCTGCTACTATTGGTTTTTCTTCTTCAATATTCGCTTCCCACTCCACAATTGAAGCCATAGCAACTATTTCATCGATAGAGTAATCCAAAGAGTCTATTCTGCTTTTATATTGCTTAACAACCTGATTCTTAAATTCGTTGAGTATCTTTTCTATTGTTTGCTTTGGGCTATAAGTCCAATATACATCGTAAGTATTTGGTAACATTCTTCCGAACAATTGTTCTTTGGATATATTTTTGGAAGCAACAAATAGTGAGTCATCAAAAACACTCCGAACATCAGAGCTGTCAAAACTCATTGTATTTCCTAAATTTCTGGCAAATCTGTCAATTGTTATACCAGGCAAAATTGTAATTGAAACGGGATCCTGACTTCCGAAAGCAAGCTTGGTTAAAAAATCATTGTAAGAATACTCCCCATCAAACTGATAATACCCTTTTCTGAAAGTTCTCCAACCAAGTAACGGACTAACCCAAAGTAATTCATCTTCGTCAAATTGAATATTGGACAACTCCAATATGTTTACTAATTCACTTAGAGTAACATCTTGTTGTAAATATATCTGAGTGTTTTGGGTACCAATTAACGCCTCAGACTTAGAAATCCTGTACGTTCTGGAAATAAAAGTACAGAGGAAAATAATAAGTACTATAGCTAAACCCGCTACTGCTTCTTTCACAGTGAAATCAAAGATTTTTTTGTCATTCATGTTTAAAGATAAGAACCATTGAGTTTAAACCCACCTCTTTACAGTATTTAATATGCATAATTATAAGAATGTAACTATCAGGATATTTTTTCGTAGTCGACACACGAAGAGCAATCGAGCTTTTGGATGCTGCACAAGCACCAAATGCCCTAAAGATAAACCCGGGTTTTGAACGACTCGGGTTTCTTTTTCCCTCCATCTTTTTCTTTTATAGATTTGTGATGCAATTCCCTCATATCTTTTCTAGTTAGATTATTAAAATTTAATTCTAAAAATTAGCATTAAGCTCAGATAATCTTTAATTAGTCAGAATATGAAAAAAATACTTTTTTTGACACTCAGTAGCCTATTTCTATCTAGTTGTATAAACAATGTTGAAGATCAGGTTCCCGAAATTCCAGACGAACCTATAAGTTATGCTACTCAAGTACAGCCGATTTTTAATTCGACTTGTGGAGGAGGATTTTGCCATACAAACGGTGACAATGTAAATGGTGTTAATCTGGACAGTTACCAGAATGCTATTAACAGCATAGGTTCCGGATATGGCAGGCTTATCATTGTGCCCGACAGTGCTGATATAAGCCCGATCATAGATAAACTTGGATCTAACCCCGAGTTTGGTTCACGGATGCCTCTTAGCGGAAGTATCAGCAGTTCGGATATAGGCAAAATCATAGCCTGGATTAATCAGGGTGCACAAGACAATTAAATTAGGTATTGAATTATGAAAAAATTATTTCTTTCTGCTTTTTTGGTTTTATTTACGGCCGGATTAAGCTTTGGTCAAAGCTATAAAACTGAAGAAGGTAAAGCCACATTCTATTCTAAAGTTCCTTTACACAATTTCGAAGGAAATTCTGAGAGCCTTGTTGGTCTTATTAATCTGGATGAAAAAACTATCGACTTCTATATAGATCTGGAAACTTTAGACACCGGAAATGGGAAACGTGATAAGGATATGAAGCTTACTTTAGAAACTAAAAAGTATCCTTTTGCCGAATTTTTTGGGAAGTTGGTAACAGATTTTGATCCGGAATCTTCTTCTGTTCAGGACGTCATTGTAAAAGGGACTTTTAAAATTCATGGCGAAGAAAAAGAAATTGAAGTGGAAGGCACATTACAAATGAAAGATACTGGTTTACATGTAACAGCCGGTTGGATTTTAAGCTTGTTAGACTACAAAATAGAACCACCCAAGATCTTATTCATTAAAGTGGATGAAAATCAGGAAATTAAAATTGATGCTTTGCTAAAACCCGTAGATGGATAAATAATGAGAACAATCTTTATTACAGTACTAATTTCAATTTGCACTGTTTCTTTATTGCAAGCTCAAATGGAACGAGTGAGAGCAAATCCTGATGGGCCGGTTGAAGAAACATTTCTCACAAAAAACATAGCCGGTTTAGGGACTGTTCAACTTTTAGGTAAAGGTGATCTGAATAGTATGATACAGCACAATTTCGGTGATGTTCGCGGTGGAATAGATACTTTTTTCGGAGTTGATGAAGGAGCTAATGTTCGGATCGCTTTTGGATACGGACTTACTGATAATCTTAATATCGGAATTGGCCGAACCAGCCGTGAAGACAACATTGATTTTTCGATCGATTACAGGATCCTTCATCAAACAAAACTGGATAGAGTGCCTGTTTCGGTTGTACTAAAAGGAAATATGGGAATCAGAACTCAAAAAGAATCTTTCGGATTAACAGTTCAGGAAAGACTGAATTATCTGGGTTCGGTTATGATAGCTCGTAAATTCAGCGATAATTTTAGCTTTCAGGTTTCCCCTATGGTCTCTCACTTTAATACGGTGGTTCAAAGAGAAGCAGATTCTGAATTATATAATACCGTTTATGGTCTGGGATTTGCCGGCAGATTTAAAATCAATGAAAGAAAGTCTATTTCATTCGAGTATCTCCCTGTAATCGGAGATAAAATTTCAGATACAAAAAACCACGCTGCTTTGGTCTACGAATTAGAGACCGGTGGTCATGTCTTTCAAATGTTCTTTATGTCAGGTAGATGGTTTACCGAACAGCACTTATTAACCCGAACCGAGACTAATTTTTTTGAACCTAATTTCAGATTCGGGTTTAATGTAAATCGTATTTTCGGGCTTTTATAAAAGGGATCTGACTTCCTGAGCAACTTTCCTGTTATACTGAAAAGTGAGATCCTTATAATTAACCAGGTCAACGATCACTCCAATAAAGCACAGGCCTGCTGTAAAGAAGTATAAAATTCCCATTCCTATCTGATTTAATATAAATCTGTGTACTCCGGCAAGGCCTAAAAATCCCAACAGACAAAGTATTAGAACAGTCTGTGGATCTTTTCTTCTGGATCTGTATACATTAGAGAACCTTTTTTTATTCTCATCATCTAATGAAGTCAGAAGTTTGGCTAAATAAAGAGCTTCATCTCCTTCTGCTTCAGGTATAAAATCATAAACTTCTGCCATCTGTATGTCCTTTTTGTGTAGTAGTTTTATTTATATAAAGATCTTTCCAGATCTGTAGAATTCTCAAACTCAAAATGAGTACGGCGGGTATGCCAAAAAGATTCGCACTTACAGCATTTTCAAACTCTCCTCTGAATATCCAGGCAATGGAGTGTCCCAACCCCTCTCCCGGGCAAAATTCGACTCCAACAAATTCAAAAAAGCACAATGAAGTCCCGGAACTCAAAGGGTCCATCATAGCCATAAGAACCAATCCTGTAGTGAATGCAACCCACTCAATATGTGGTCTGATTTTTTTCATGAAGAAATATACGCTTCTGAATTATTTTTGTTCGGGACGTTTTAGCTTGTATTTAAAAAAATGAGAAATGGTAAAGAATATTCTGTTTGACTGATATACAGAACTTGATGAAAACTCAGTACCCACTTTTATCTGCCAAAACTTTTTAAATTTATGTTCCACATTTGCACGTCCTGTTAAGAAGTACCCATCCGTTGAGGCATGTTTTCCCATTAATTCTAATTCAAATAAAGAATCATAGCTAAAATCATTAGGACTTCGGTATCTTAAATCAAAACCTAAACCCTTCAGCAAATAATTATCCTGAGTAAAAAATGGTTCAGCATTCGGGAAGCTTTTTGAAGCATCTTGCCAACCTAACTCTCCAATCAATCTTCCTCTGAATGGAGTTCCCCAAGGCTGGATGTAACCTCTTCCCGTTACAGAATAATCGAACACTTCATTTGTATAAACCTGTCCCGATCCGGACACCGTTGTCAGGAATTTATTTTTTAACCAGGGATCTTCTCTGTAGAATTCGCCCTTCAATTTATAGATATCCTGTACAATAGCCTGACGGGTAAACTCAGGTTCAATCGACAAGTTAAGTGCCGTAAATGTAGAATCATAGCTTATTGAATAGGAAACAAAAGCTTCTCCCAGAATACCTTCCTCCCCATAAAATAGAGATGGACCAAATCTAAAGACACGGCTATAATCTTCTTTTCTGTTCTCAAATTCATATCCAATACCTGTAAAGTTAGAAAAGAAATTCTGGTTCCCCACTCTGTCATTTACATAAATATCTTCCAATTTAAATAAGTGAGATTTATCCAATCTGTTCCCAAATTGTACCGACACTCCTCCTCTGGCAGATTGATTATCAAAATTGTCAGAGAAATATTCACCAAACAAAGATGCTCTTATTCCTTCATTCCATCGTAGATCAGTTTTAAATATCTTTTCTTCCTTCTCTGAGAAGAAGTTCGGGTATCTTCTGAAAAGATTTTTCTTGTCTTTATAAGTGATAAATTTAAATTCCTCTTCTATCAACTGATGAGCTTCGGTTTCGGTACTCTTTCCTCTACCGAATAAAGGATACATGATTTCATATCCTCTTTCTTTAAAGCCAAGATAATAGAGAGTTGTACCTGCAAACACCCTTAAGGAATCGTTACCGGGGTTATTCCGTAAATAATCCTTACTAATAGCATAAAATTGATCCAGTTCATTTTGTTGAGCTATCCATTCTAATTTAGTTCGGTTTGAGATACTATCTGATCGTTCTGCCCAATACAAAGCTTTATCGTAATCAAAAAGCTGATAACCGTATATGCTAGCAAATTGCCCCGCAAATTCATTTAACTGATTATGAGACCACTCAGGAAACTCTTCCAGCAATGCAATGGTGCTATCTGCTGATTCATAATAAAACGATCTTTGAATTGTATATGCGTACAAGCTATCATTTCGCGGATCGTTATTTATCAGACTTCTTAACCTTTGCTTTATCTCCGGCCAGGTTTCAGCACTTTCAACAGCATTTACATAAGCAAGAACTGTTTCATTCGTTTCACCATAAATTTCAATTTCTCTTAGTCTCCACCTCTTTACAAATTCAGGTGAGTATAAACCAAGCTGTTCAGCTACTCTGTTTTTTAAAAGAATAACCTTCTCGTCACCGTATTTTCTCCAGAGCTCTTCCAGAAAGTTCTCGGCTCTTGTATAAGCACTTTCAAATCCATAGTAAGTAACCAATCGATCTATGTCACTTTTTCGCCAGTCAGGAGTAGACTTTAACCTGAACTCAAGAATTTGAATTGCACGCATTGCTTCATCATTTTCAATACTAAGTTCAATTAACTCTTCCTGAGCCTGAATGCTTTTAGGACTTCGTAAATATCTGTTTATCGCATCCGAAAGTTGTTGCTCAAAGGTAATTTCAGGCTCAACAGTTACAGATGAAGCAGCTAAATAAAAAGGATTTGTCAGATAAGTATTAAATCGATTTTTAGCCAATGCTAAACCTGTTTCTAATTCCCTGGAAGTTCTTTCATTCGATTTTGGCTTAGGAATATTTATCAGGTTTTTTTTTGAATAAAAATGGAAAAGATAGCCATCCCAAAATCTTGAAAAAGTATACCCATCCACTATTTCGCTTAAATGTTTTTCGATATCAGCCCGATCTTCTCTTGGTACATACATAAACCAATACTTCTCTTCTTTGTCTTCACTGGATGATTTATAAGTATCAGGCGGTATTACATTCACAAGATACTGATCAAACGTTTCCAGATATTCAGAGTCTGCGTTCAACCAATCCTGAGTTATGTTTGCTCCATAATCGGCAGATACCAAACGCAAAAAAGGATACTGTTTTTTTGTATGACTTAATCTTTTCAGAAATTCCTGATATATAGAAGTGGTAGTATCCGGAGTAGATCTCCAACCTAGATTATCAGGGTTTCTGCTTTCAAACGCATCAGCATCTCGCTGTACAACTTGAAATACATCATCGGGATGAACAAAATGATTCCATACCCCGGTGAGCAGCTGCATACTATGCTGATTAAAAACTGAATTCCCATCTATATTAAACCCACTGGATATCCTTGGGTAATTAAATAATTTATCTGAATACGGGTCGGGACCAAAACCTCTGGCTCCTCCATACTCTTTTTCTCCCAGATATAAAGAACTAAGCACTTTTATAGACGGCAGCGCTTTTGTTAATGCCTGTATCCCTGTTGAATCAATGAAATTTGTTGGAGGAACATAGGTTATCGGAAGTGGTCCAAGATCATCAACTCTCCATCTCTTTTTTACGGAGTTTAATGCAGATTCCATGAATGACGAATTTGAATCCCATTCTTCATTTAATAAGGAAAAATGGTTATAACCATGAAAAGCTAATTCATGTCTGGATTCAGCAATTTCCTGGGCCAGATAAACGCTTGCATTAACGAGCCTGTTTCTTCTTCTGATTGTAGCAGATGTCCACTCTATGTAATCGAACGGAGGTACTATATTTGCATTATAGTTAAAGGCCGTCATTGCAGAATATGTGATTAACAAAGAATCAGCAAGTTTTTGCATATCCGGCCACCAAATATTTGCGACAAAGTCAGCTTGCTCTACATCGTATTCTGTAGCAATAGGTTCCAACTTAGTATTATAAAGCGGGGCAGGAAAATCATCCAGAAAAATAGTACCTACATTTGCATTTCTGTATGGTAAATGTGGTAACATTTTAATTACCGACGAGAACATTAATCCCCTGTAGTCTTTTTCATAAAGCACATAACTATTAAATACCAACACAGTACCAAGACCAATATTATTTTCGTATAAAATAGGGTAATCTTCATCGGTTACACCTGTTGCAAGTACTCTGATTTGATCAGTAAAACTGCTCTTTTTTAATCGGTTCTGAGGAATACTGAAGTTTGAATAAAATTCCATTCCCTTATAACCCGGAAATATGTTTTCAACTCCTTTAATTCCACGAACTGTTTGATCAATATTATAATCAGCTCCGGCCTTGATCCCTTGTATATATGCAAACCTTTCATCTGTTACCGTACCAAAAAAGATCATTTTACCGCCTTTCCCTAAATAATCAATGATCTTGTTTAACTCCCTGTCATCTATTGATGTAATATTGGAGCTGGTGTTTATTAGCAGATTAGTATTTGTATTAAAAATTATATTTTTAGACCTATCCAAATCTACTATTTCATACTTGAATTCCGGATATTTAAATGCTTCAATTAACTCGCTGGTAACTTCAACAGAAAACTCATCAGACGAACTCTGCAGAATTATAATTGGTGCTATCTCATTTTGTGCATTTAACGGCTTATTTAGAACCATTAAAACAAGAAATAGTAATGAACTAAGTAAGTATTTATTTAAATAGCTTAGCCGCACGCCCTTCCTCTTTTGGGTAAATATTCATCAAAATATCACCTATGTTAGATCCCTCTTTCTGATTTATTATCTCGTAGATTATTGCATCCTCTGTTTCTCTATATACGAGGACCTCTCTGCCCGGCAATGAGTTATATTTAGAAATCCATTCACTTAATGCCAGCATCTGCTCTCCCGGTTCAAACAAAATTCCTTGTTGTATTGATTCGTAAGGTGGTTTTTGTATAAAAACGAATATACTTGCAGGAGGAATATTCGCGGTATCAGGCCTGAGCTCTTTGGGAAGTTCAAGATATTCCTGATACAGAGAATCTATATTTCCATAGCTTCCTAGAAAGAAATCATAATTCATAAAATAATGTCTGTTCTTGGACAATGCATTATCAATAGGAGGACTTACCGTTGCATAGGTAAAAGGAAGCCTTTCATTGATTATACTGTAGTAAGATTCAAAAAAACCATTCGGCAGTGTTTGTGGCAATGTTTTGCCCGTATTTACTCCACCGGCAAGGAATACCCCACCACCCACTAATAAAACCATTAGGATTGGTTGGCTATAGCTAACGAAACGATGTTTTATATTCATTACTACTTCTATTATAGTATATAAGGCATAGAAAACCAGTCCACATAAAACAGAAATAAGAATTGCATAAAAAGCATTAACCTGATCTAAATCTATAAATGATATATCCAGGTTGTTATGAGAAGAATACAGAAAAGCCACCGAACCGAACATTGCAAAATAGACTAATTCATCTGCGAAGCGTTTCTTTTTTTGAACGAAATGAAGGATCAAAAAGACAATAAACAAGCCTCCGGTTATATAAAGATATATTGAACTCAGAGCTTCTATATCAGTAATTAAGAAAGGGAAATAACTAAATATAAGGGTGTCTAAAAGCTGTAATTCAAAAAATGAATTAATATCCTGCCCCATTAATATCAAATGGATAATATAAGGACTTAACGAAACTGAAAAGACAACAACTAAATAGGTAACAATTTTAATCAAGTTAATACCAAATCTCTTTCTGGGAATAGCTAGTAATCCATATATCAAAAAAGGCAATAACACTATTAACAGAACAAATATATCAGTAAGGGCAGTTGCGATAATTCCCATAGTCACATAAAACCAAGGTGCCTTGTCAACTGACCTGAGGTTTCGAACAAAAATAAAAGCTGTTGGAAGAGCAAAACAAAGGGCTAACAGAATTGTATTAATTCCGGTTTCAGCTTCAAGACTTATTGGAGTTAATAATGTAGGAATAAGAGCAAAGATACTGGCTCCGAATAATGCAGCATTTAATCGTTTACCTTTTGTGATTTCCCGGATCAGCCAAAAAATTATAATCGTCAATAAAAAGCTAGTTAAACTGCCCAATAAACTAAGAGCAAGCTCCGGCCCTACCTGTGTCAAGTTGCTGAACATACCAACTAGAGAGTGCATTCCTTTTGGAATTGGCAATTCGCCAAAATATTGCTGAAGTCTGATATTCTTGACTTCATCGAGTTCGAAATACCATGCCCTGCTGTACGGTGCCGCATTCTTTAAAACAGGAATAACACGGACAATACAAGATATAATACCAATAGTTACAGCAGCAATATTATATCTGTTCTCATAAATTGAAAATTCTCTTTTACCAGAAAACCTATCTTTTAATCCCTGGTAGGTAAATACTTTTATAGATTCAATAACCCTTACTTGATTAGCTACTATTTTATTCTCTATTACTTTAAAAATAGATCCGATAGATGTTCCACTTCTCCATTCCTTAAAGAACGAAATAAGAATAGGGATCAAAATCAAAACACTAAATATGCTAATCAAATCATACAGATTCAGTATCGTAAGAATAAAAATTGTGAGTATAATAGTACCCCCAATACCGATCCAACTGTAAAGCATCTTATCAATTCCATGTAACTTTTTGGTATGAGGGAGGAATTTGGGACCTATCCATGAAAACAGGATCACAAAAAAGAGAACCAGCCGGGCTATAGAAAGAAACACGATCAACCAATATGGCATACTATGCTCCCTTCTTTAATTTTGATGATCTACCTAAAGAGTTTGGCAATCCCCGGAATTCAATATTGCTTATGAAAAAAGGTAATCCGGAATCTTCTAATCTGGATTTAACTTGTAAAGAAGTTTCGTAATTTTCAGCGAAATCTATGATCAGAAACGGAACTTTGTAGTTATTATGTAAAGAATCTATGAATTCAAGTCTTTCTTCATACTCTGTTTCCGGTTTGATTTGATATTCACTTTTATCGAAATCATAACCCGAAGCTACAGCTTCAATCGTCACAGCATCAATATAAGTCGCTGTTTTATCCAACAGAAATAAACCTGCATTTTGAATTAGCAACTTATCAGGGTTTCGGGTTCTTATACTTGATATCAAATCGACCATGTCCTGTTCCATACTTCTTCTGAGTGTATACGGAGCCACAGCGTCTATGGTGTCCAGAAAAAGACCATCATATCCATAGGAAAGTAACTCCGGAACAATTTCATAGATAAATTTTTCTTTTATTCTATTCTCGGAAAGATTTATGTAGTATGAACCATGATTTTCATTCTTTCCGATCAAACCTATCTTTTTGAAATCACTGAAATATCTTCGGGATTCGTTGACTTCTCCCAAAGAAAGATAAGCTACTACCTTTATTCCTCTTGAATGGAATTCGATGATATCTTGCTTGCTGTAAAAATACGGCTCTACAATCAACAGCTTATAACCGGAAACTATAGAAGGATTGATATCAGAATACACAACTCCAAAGGAGTCATAGACGGAATCTTCTGACAGCTTATTACTGGATGATATGCAATTTACAGTGAGCAAATAGATAATAATCAGGTATAACTTCTTATACATTAATGAAATTTATTCAACTCCTAATTGCGCACAACCTGACCAACCGAGCATAGTTAGTTGTTGTATAACTGTAGGAATTAAAACCATATCAAATTGAACATCCGCGCGCTCTATCAAGCTGGATTTCAGCTTTTCCAACATTTCTTCTTCTTTTTCGGGCGCTACTTCCGGATTTGATTCAAAAAAGTCTACCACAAATTCATACACGGAAATAATTTTTCCCGTCCACGGAATATCTTCCCCTCTGATCTCATTAGGAGTACCTTTTCCATTTACCCATTCATGATGAGTTCTAATACCTTCAATAATATCATTATGAACAGGCAAATTACTGATCATGGTTGCTCCTGCAATAGGATGAGCCAGTTCAGAACCTATACTCGCCAAAGAACTTATTCCTGCTGCACCTACATATCCGATATCATGAAGTTTTGCAGTAGTCTTAATGATCTCCATTTCATTATTATCCAATCCAAAAAGCATTCCAAACATTTCAACAAAAGCGATCATTCTAGGTGAATGATATTTTGTTTTCTCTCTTTTTGCCTCGATTGCCCGAAGCATTTTATAGAACGCATCAAGCAGATCATCTGAGAAACTTTTATTAACATCTCTGAATTCGAAAAGTTTTGCTACGATCTCAGAAATATCATTAAGCACAGGACTTGAATCTTTAGCTTCGTTTCTTTCAGTTCTGTTTATCCAGATAAAACCTTTTACTTCTTCTGATATATATGGCAAAAACAGTGGTTCAACATCCAGCTTATTTACAATCTCTTTACCTGCTTCTGATAAACTGAAGTCGTTTTCAGCCAGATCATACATTTTTTCACCAGAGAGCCCTAAAAGTGCTTTCAAGTATTGCTCATCAAGGCTATTTGAAGCAATAAGTACAGGAGCACCATTCTTATATTCAACAACTGCGCCGGATTTAGCCTGTAAAGAATTGATTATGTATAAAAGTAAAAGTTCAGAAATTCCCGTTGTATTTAACGCACCGATACCCAGTTCCCCGACTAAACCATGAACTTTATCCTGATATTCTTTCTGGGATTCTTTTTCCTGCTCATCTAATTTAATCAGCCACGAAGAAAGCAACCTACTTACTATTGAAAACTTTGGAACCATGTTTTCAGGGCTTTTAATATTAGGCCCTATTACATATATGCCCCAAAATTCTCCAGTCTTTTTGTAGAGCGGGATATGCTCACAATTTCCGATTGTGTGAGCAGAAACCCCGTGCTCTTTAAAGTCTTCGTCCCATTGCCTCTTTTTCTCAAGATTCTGCATTTGATTTTCGAAATCCTGAATAAACTGAGTTCTTTGTGCATCTACTTTACCAGGCTTCCCTCCTCCGGATTTATCAGGAAGCAGATTTTCTGATATTAATTGTCTTTTTATGAGTATTAAGTGCTCTTTTTCCAGTTTATACACAAAATGCACAGGAGCCTGATACAACAGATCAATCCAGGTAATTATATTCTGAAATGTTGGGTTTTGCTTACGAGACATATGCTCTGCCGAAAGAGCCCAAAACTCAAGCTCTTCTTCAGTTCCAAACGAATCTATCGCAAAGGCTTTTCCAAGCCTGCTCCCTATTATATTTATGTAGTCTTTTACGTCTTTACTCATAAGATGTCCTTAGTATGCAGAGTAATAAAAATAGTCCAAATGTTTAAAAAATCTTTTACCGATTAATCCGGTAACTGCTGCAAATGTAATTGAGCCTGCAATCAAACCTACTACAGCATATTCAAATCCTATTACTCTGCTACATATATAGCCTGTAAGTGCATTAACTGCTAATGCTGCGAGCATAGAATAAAGTACATATTCCGGCCTATTCATTGTAAAAAAGAATAGTGAATTCAATAGTCCGAAAACCAAAAACAAGTAGCCAATGCTTCCCATCCAAAACACCTTAAAGGTTAATGGATTTGCAAAGAAGTCTCTTATTTCAGGATAATCATCTTCAAAAACTCTTAAAGCTTCCACTCCGTAATAAGTCAATACAATGGATATTATTCCAACAAAAAAGAGTAGTACCAACTGTAATGAATAAAAATTGCTAAAGTATAAATTGAATTTTTTAAGCTTATCTATCTGCGTTTTCTTTTGAGCAGGTATAATCCTGTGCGAAAATAAATGAATTATAAACTCCAGTAACGCTATTGTAAATATAAAGCTCAATAACGCCCAGTCCATTCCCAATTCATAAGGAGTATTAAACCAGATGATATAGGGCGGTGGCGGTGGCCCGGCAGACCATGCCAAAATTCTGTCCACAAACAGAAAAGAAAAATACCCAAAACCATACAAGAAATATCGATAGGTATTATAGTAGCTTACCTCAAGATTAGGCAGAGATTGTTTATACAATCGCTGACGGTTAGATCTGATCTTAAATTGGTAATAAATTATTATATAAATTATCTGTGATCCTGTGGTTATTCCTATTCCTAACCATTGCGAGAGATAAATCCCCCAATCAAGTACTTCCATTCCAAAAGCAACGGAAAGTGTTCCTGCTAAAATACTTCCTAAAATAATCAGCTTTTGTTGGGAAGCGTACAAAACGGCAGCTGAAAGCATCATACTGGAGATCAGTATAAAATAGGTGAGCCCTATTGTTACCATTCTTTGAGGATAAAAAGGAAGAATTACATTTACTACAAAAACGAGCGCGGCAATTCCAAGAACAAGAGGAATGGCAAAATACATTACTGCTTTAATAGCTTTCCAGCTTAAATAGTAATTTGTTTCCCCCATATATTTTGAAACAAGCCTTCCTAGCACCTGAATAAAACCACCTGTAATGATGAAAGCCCCTATCGTCCCCATCGCTATCATGGTTGCCTGAGCTACATTAAACCGAAACCAAGCCCATAGTGCATATTCAAAAATAATAATTGCTGCAATCTGAGAAATCATTGGCATGGTAAAAAGCACTCCCATACCAAAATGTTTAAAGAAGAGTTTAAAACTTTCTCCTACATCACCAAGCTTAAACTCTGATTCACTTTCTTCCTCATACTTGCCCTTTATATGCTTTTTAAGCCTTTTAAATACTTCCTCTGCTAAATCAAAAACACTCTTATATCCATAATCGGTATTTGCATCCACATCTCTTATTCCAAGCGACTCAATTGTAGCAGCTACTGCCCACACGCTTAAAGGATTTCCGATCAGGTCATAAACCTGCTGAGTCAATTCTTCAATCACTGACAGATCTTCTTTTTCAAGAATAATATCTCTTTCTTCAGTTTGCATGAGCCAACCTCTTAACTTTTAGATATTCAAGAAGGTTTAATACTGACTCTGTCTTCACTTTATTTTTTAAAGGATCTCTTGGCTTAGCTGCCAGTAGTTTGTAGGATTCAAGATAATTTTTAACTGATCTGTCTGTAGTAAAATTAAGAAGTACTTTCTCACGGGACTTATTTCCCAGTTCAATTCTCAAATCTGTATCTTCCAATAACTGAACGACTCCCTCAGCAATCTCTTCCGGAGAACGTGGCTTGCAAAGAATTCCGCATCCTTCTAACGCGTCTTTTATTCCTCCAACATCGGTTGCAACTACAGGACGTCCACAGCTCATTGATTCAATCACGGTATACGGAAACCCTTCAGATATGGAAGTTAGAATTGAAATATCCCCTTCATTAAAGATCATACTTGGATTGTTATGAAACCCTCCAAACGTGAAATTTTCCTCCAGATCAAGATCTTTGATAAGTTCCCTGCATGTTTCAACATACTCTGCATCAACATCCAAACTACCGTATACTGTAAATTGTACGTTTGGGATAGTTTTCCGAACTACAGCACACGTTCGGATCATTGTCTCGATATCTTTTAGCGGAAATACCTGAGCCACTGCTATTACCGTTGGCGTACCTTCAGTCTTAGTAGGTTTTGGTGTAGGTTTAAAAAGATCTGTATCCACACCATTATAAATCGGTAAAATATTCTCGGGTTTAGCTTCAAAGCGTTCTTCCCATTTCTGATTTGCCGTAGTAACAGGAGAAATCTGATCAGCAGTATGATAAACAGCTCTTGTTATCATTGTAGAGAGATCTACAAGCATTTTTTTGGAAAAGAAAGTCATATCAGAGCGGCCAACATTGATAAGGCGTTCTCTCATATACACTCCATGATCCGTTACCATACTTGGAATCCCATATTCATACTTAGCTGCAATAGAAGCTAAAGCCGGAAAGCCGGCTAAGGTAGAATGAGAGATATTTACTTCTTTGGGTATCGGAGATGCGACGGGCATTAAAAAATGGTATAACCACCTCATCCCAAAAGTCATGTCGATCACTTTTGGTGTATCTCCTAACTCAGGATCATAATTCTCAACATACTTTTCGTGAAGTGAATCCTTGAAAACTACCCAAAGCATGGGCTCCTTCATGGTTATTTTATAATCGTAATATTGAAAGAATTTCCAGAATCCATATATGACATCACTGATCTTGTCTACATCCTGAAATGGATCATTCAGGCATGAAATAAAATCTCTAAATAATGGCAGAAAGTGTTGTTTAACTACCTCTTTTGTAGTTCTGGCTTTTTTTTCAATTTGACCCGAGAACGGAATTGTTTTATCAAAATAATGGACAGGTTCTTCAACTCCCCAAAGCGGAATATGGATAATATCTGTTATATTCTTAGGAAGCTTATAACGAGGCTCCACGAATGGATTACCGGTAATTGCCATCAGATGAAAATCCACTTCTTCCTGTAACTCTGTACATAATATGTGAGCCCAGGTGCTTACTCCTCCTCCACTAAATGGATAAGAGCCCTCTGTTTCAAATAATACAACCGGTTTTACTTCTTCCATCACTAAGCATCTTCAACTAAAAGTTCCCGGAAAAGCTCGTCGTACTTCTTAAATATGGAAGTCCATGTATGATTATAAGCTACCAGATCATATTTACTTTCTGTTAACTCATTGAATTTCGGTGAATCTTCCCAAAGAGCACTTACCTGATCAACCAGAGTATTTGTGCTAGTACCTGATGGAACCACGAAACCAAATTCTGAAGTAAGATCTCCAACCTCCCAACCAATGGGCAAGGCTTTGTTTGATAGCGCTTCAAACATGACTAAAGGCTGAGATTCGTTATGACTGGTAATGCACAACATATCAAACTGATGCAAATACTGATGAGCAGGTTCATTCCATATCATGGTTACTTCCGGATGCTTTTTTGCCAATGCTCTTACTTCCTGCTCAAGTTCTTTTTCATTTGCATCACTAAGCATCATAACAAAACTCACATCCAGAGACCTGCTTTGGAATACTTCCACAATCTCAAAGAACAGTTTAGGATTTTTCATTTCCGCACATCTTCCAATCCATCCTATAACCGGTGTATTCGTCCTTTTTTTATCCGGTGTTAACAAATCAGTTGGAACCCCGTTGGGAATATACTTCGGCGAGTCTGCTCCAAATTGTTTCTGATAAGGGATGTTTACCCTCGAAACAGAAACAACTTCTTCTGACGACGAATAAACTTCAGATGCAATTTGCTTAAAAATATCTACTATTTCTGATTTTGCTTCAAAATTATCAGGTATTTGGTAGCCACATTCCAAAGCCACTGCTCCTTTCTCTACCTCTTTCCAATATAAAGCGTGTTCAGTTAACACAAGTGGAGCATTAAAAAAATCAGATATTCGGATACCCAACCAACCTGCAAAACCCGTATTGGTTACATGAATGGTATCGTATTTATAAACAGGAACCGATTCAACAATAGATTGAAACCAGGTCTCTTTAGCCGTTTCCCAATCAGATTTCAAAGTTGGCGGAGGTACGCGGGTAAATGACTTAACATTTTCTGTAATAGGATAAAGAGCGTTATAAGGATCAAGCTGTTTAAATTCATCTGTAGCTACTTGAAGAATATGAAAATCATAACTATCCAGTTCTTTCAAATATTGATAGACCCATTCACTAACTCCCCCTCTGTACCAGGGATAGGTTCCTTCAATGATCAGTAAAATGGAAGTATTATTCAGACTCATTTATTTTTCTGGTAAAGCCTCCAAAGTATTGCTCCGGTTTGAGTTACTAATCTGGAAATTAATTCAAATTCTTTACTTGAAAATAGCTTTGATCGCTTAACTATTAACATTCCAAAAAGCTCTGATTCTGCAGGTGCACTCAGGTTATTCATCAACATTGCCTTCTCATTTGCTGAAAACAATGGAACCCCTATTTCTGCCGGCATTTCATTTTTGGTAGAGAAGTCCAGAAAACATCCGAATTCCTCATTATAGATATGATTGCTCAGATAGGATTCTTTTTTAGTGTTTAAGTGATCAAAAGAGTTAGAGTTTTGAAAGGTAGAGAAATCAGCATCAGATGGTTTAATATCTCCATGAACAATAAGTGGCTTAGGATTTCCTTCTTCTAATACAAAGAAGGTTAAAAGGTCACTATTAAGAATATCTGATAAGTAAGTACAAAAAGTTTCAGCCGTATCAGTAAATGATCCTTTAATTGCTGACTCCATCAATTTCATTACAAGCTTATTCTTACTTTTCTCCAGATCCTCATCCAGTCCTTTTACATTAACATCAGTTAGAATTTTCATTCTTACCAACTCAATAACCCCTTCACGGTCTGTGTTGAAACGTTCTTTTTTGATAAAATCAACAGCTCCAAGGTCTAAGGCTTTTTGTTCCTTCTCGACAGTTGGAAGGTTTGTCATGATAAGTACAGGGATCTTGCTCTTTTCTTTATCATCCCTGATTGACTCCAACAATTCCAAACCGGATAACCCCGGCATATGAATATCCGATAGAATTAAATTAACAGGTGTTTCAGATAGTATATTTATAGCCTCCTGAGAGTCTCTTGCATTCACCAGTTGAAATTCTTTTCCAAGTAAACTCTTTGCCATGATGTGAATTGGTTCATCATCGTCTATTACTAAAATTGTATGCGACATATTTATTGTAAATTTCCCAGTGGTAGTTCTATAAAAAAGGTTGTTCCGCTATTTTCCTCTGACTCTACCCATATCCTTCCTTCATGAGCATCGACATAAGATTGAACATCTTCAAGTCCAAGTCCACCTCCCAAAATACCCCCGGGGTTAGACACTTGTTCTTTATTAGATGATATTAAAAAATTTGGTAGCATTGTATTAGGAATTCCTATACCAGTATCACTGATTTTTATTATGAATGTTTCATCTTCTGAATTTAGAAATTCAACCTTTACTTCTCCGTCTATAAGAGTAAACTTAACAGCATTAGACACCAACGTATTTAGTACATACCGGATCTTCTCTTTATCTAACTTCACAATTAGCTCATCCTGAAAAGTGCTCAAGCTGAGGTTTATTTTTTTTAGAGTAGCTTTAGGTTTATTAGCCTTTATTACCTGATTTGCAAGATCAATAATATCTACCTCATTCATTTCCAAAGCCCCAAACTCACCACCTATTACTTCTTTATCCAGAAGATCTTTTACAAGCTCTAATAACTTCTCGCTACTCTGCTTTATTAGCTCGAGCATCTCATTTTTCTCTTCCTCATCAAGCTCACTATCTTCCAAGAGAATTGTTACCAATCCCATTATGCCTGAAATAGGGTTTTTAAAATCGTGGCTAAGCATTCTCATCAACCTATGTTTCTTTTGGTTGGCCTCACTTAGTTCAATTTCTCTTTCTTTTAAGATTCGGAGTCGCTCCTCACTTTCTTCTTTCAATACCTTAAGCATTAAGTGGCTTCGAACTCTGATGATGAGTTCATCTCTATCAAAAGGTTTATTTATAAAATCCACTCCCCCTGCTTCAAAAGCTTTTACTTTATCAACTGATTCATTCGAACTACTTAAAAAAATAATTGGAATATCTTCAAACTCAGACATCCTTAAAGCTTTACCAACCTCTAATCCTGACATTTTAGGCATCATAATATCCAGGAGTATGATATCCGGATTAACTTCTTTAATTCTCTTTAAGGCTTCTTCGCCATCGTAACTCTTCTCTACATGAAAACCTTCTTTCTCCAAGACATGAGATAACAATATTACATTGGGCTTTGAATCATCTACAACAAGAATTGAGAAATCTAATGGATTCACTTCATTTTGAGCCATGAATTCTAATTTTTTTCTTCAGAATTTGTTTTATTTTAAAAAACGTAAAATAAGTTGAAACTATTCAATGTTTAATACGTCATATATAAAGTTGAATACAACAATGTACATAGATTAACGTCTTAAAATGCAATTTTTAAAGCACTCATTTATATTCGCTTGCATTCTTACTTTCAGTAGTACTCTAATTGCTGATGGAACAGATCCTGTAAATGAAAAGCCTGCTTTAGTCGAGATTGAAGATAAGTACAACGAAGTTAAACTTTGCCTCACTAAAACTTCAGTTTATATGGTCATGACTGGTTCAGTTAAAGATTATATGAATCAGGAGATTGCTCAACGACATAGTATAGAAGCCAGTCAGTTTATTGACTCACAAGGTCATTTTCTTTTAGGTGATGCTGTACTTTTAAGCTCAGAGAAATTGGAGTATTCATTTAGTGATATTGAAAGTGTCTCTTTCGAAAACGGGGAACTTTTATTTAGCTACAAAAATCGTCAATCATTTGTTTTTTCAGACATTCTAGGAACAGATGGTAACCCTGCTCTCCAAAATTTTTATGTAGAAGATCTCGAAAAATTCTACATGAACTACAAAAAAATCGTTTCTTAACCCCTCTTTTTTGTAACGCACAGTACCTCTTAATCCTCTTTTAGGAAAAAGGACAAATCAAGGAGACAAGATGGTTAAGTATTTATTACTCTGTGTAGTAATTGGATTATCAATAATGGCTTGGTCAGAGATTCCAATTAAAAGAGGCCCCGGCATAACAGCTGATGAAGCACCAAAAGCCACCAAAATAATTAACGACAAGGATATCACGTTTGATGGAAATACCTTTTCTCCATATAAAAAAATTAATGCCACAGTTCGGGTGCTCGAAAAATCAAGGTATTTTTTTGATAACATGTCTGAATTCTCAACTTACGATATTTTAATTGGGTGGGGACAAGTTTCTGATCAAAAAAATCTGGATTACATTAATTTTAATTTAAAGAATCGATCGTTCACTTATAATAAAATACGCCTTCCTCTTAAGCATGATATAATAAACAATAGCACCTTACTTTGGCATATTGTTCCTTCAACAGATGAAATCAAAAGCAGTCTTTTTAGCTTGAGAGAAGGACACATTATCGAAGTCTCCGGTTACATCGTTGACGTTACAACTAAAGAAGGATTGAATTGGAATTCAGCTTCTTCTCCTTCTCAGAAAAGTAAGTCCGCCAATCGTCATGACATACTCTGGATAACATCTCTTTCAAAAAAATAGAAAGTACTACTGTCACTTTTTTCAATTAACAGCTACCTTATCAAAAAAAACTGTATGAGTTGGCTTAAAGATTCGATCTTAGATTTTGTATTTCTGGGAGTGATTGTTTCTACAATATTTCTGCCTTATGATGCTTCTTTCATAATAATATGGATTTATACCGGACTGTTACTGGCAAGTAAAGTACTTGCCGTTTTTATGTCTTCACTTCAAAAAAGAGCTTCAAAAACGAGTACACCAAACTGGGTGTATCATTTAATTTATGCTATCTCATTAGGAGCTTTACTTTATATCCAAAAGTGGTATTTAGCAGGCGCATGGGCTTTAATCTGGATGCTTTCAATTTTTCTTCTCACAAAACAAAAGAAGTCTTGAGCCGAACAATTAAGTCCTTACTGGTATTAGTTTTTCTCGTGTTTTCTATTAATGGCTTATCAGTTGCTCAGGAAAAGCTAAAAAATCAACCTGCGCAATTTCGGCTGTGGTCAGGCTATTCTTTCTCCTCTGTTTATCTGCTTGGTAAAACAAAAAATGCTACTTCATCAATTGTAGGAATAGGATTTCGTAAAGCTATTCGAGCTTATCCTGATAACGCCCTGCTTTATTACACGGCAGACATAATTCCCATTATCCATTTTGATTATCCTAAAAGAGATCAGAATAATGAATTTGTTAAAGGAACCGGATTCGGATTTTCGCCCGTAGGTTTTCTGTTCCAAAAAAAGATCAGTTCTTTATTCTCGTATCAAATTGGTATTTCCGGATCATTTATTTTGATGGATGCGACCTTTCCTACTGATAAAGGAAGAAAACTAAATTATACCTTTGATCCTTCATTTACCATCCAGACTCATTTTTCTAAATCTGTAAGCCTTGCAACAGGATATAAATTCCATCATATTTCAAACGCTCAAACCGGAAGTGAAAATCCGGGAGTTGATTCAAACTTTCTATTTCTAAGCCTCATAATTAAATAAAGACCTATGGTAGCAACTATAAAAACCAACAAAGGAGATATTAATCTCAATCTCTTTCCTGAAAAAACTCCTAAAACGGTAGCTAACTTCGTAAACCTGGCACAACGTGGGTATTACAATAACTTATCCTTTCACAGGGTTATAGATAATTTTATGGTTCAGGGTGGTTGCCCTAATGGAGATGGCAGAGGTGGACCGGGCTATTCATTTGAAGATGAATTTGATCCTGAACTAAGACACGATACTCCGGGTGTTCTGTCGATGGCTAATGCAGGCCCCGGAACAAACGGAAGCCAGTTTTTTATTACACATATTGAAACAGCATGGCTCGATGGAAAACACTCCGTATTCGGAAAAGTAGTGTCTGAATCCGATCAAGCTGTTGTTAATGATATTTCACAAGGCGATAGAATTGAAGAAATATCAATTGAAGGTGATACTGAGACATTACTTTCAAGTGTAGGTGAAGTTTCTATGTGGAATGAAGTGTTAGATGAAAATTTCCCTGTTTAGTTTACCTCAACTAGATCTTTTTTCTTCCAACAAGTAACATTTTTGTATGTATATCGTAATTGGGTTCGAACTTAAAATCGAACCTGATTATGAAAAACAACTTTGCTCTTTCAATTATAGCCATACTACTGTTCAGTTTTTCTGCAAGCTCATTATTAGCCCAGAGATATGAAAACCGGTACGGGGATCTCGAATATCGAAAATGGAGACTTACCCTAATTAACCCTATTGGTACAAATGGGATCGCTGCTCCTCGTTATACTGCAAAGTATTCTATAAATCTTTTAGGAGGTTATCACGGGGGGTTAAATGGATTAGAGATCGGTTCCCTCTACAATTATAACAAAGAGTACGCTTCCGGATTCCAGATTGCTGGTTTAGTAAATGCGACAAGTGGCTATGCCGAAGGCGTTGGTATCGCAGGGCTGATCAATTATGCAGGCAGCGACCTTTCCGGTATCCAAATCGCAGGTTTTGGAAATATTAGTAAAAGCAATATTGAAGGTTTACAAGCCGCAGGGGCTCTTAATTATGCAAGTGGTGATCTTTCTGGTTTACAGGGTTCTTTTGGGGCAAATATTGCTCGAGGCGATGTAGAAGGAGCTCAAATTTCAGGTCTGCTGAATATTTCTCAACAAACAATGAGTGGTCTTCAAATCACAGGTGGAGCAAACGTCGGTTTAGATAACATGGAAGGATTGATGATTTCAGGAGTATTTAATGCAGCCAAAGGAGATGCCAGTGGTTTGTTTATAACGGGTGGTGGTAATATCGCATCTGATAATATGGAAGGCTTAATGATCTCTACTTTATTTAATGTTTCATCAGAGTATTCAAGTGGGTTAATGATTACAGGAGGATTAAACTACTCCAGATATCAGGAAGGATTAATGATCTCTGCGGGAGCAAACATAACTCAGGAAATGGAAGGTGCTCAATTCGGAGGGTTTCTTAACTATGCAACCACTGCTACCGGTCTTCAGGTTGGTATTATAAATATTGCAAGTGAATTTGAAGGAGCTTCTGTAGGACTTCTAAGTTTATATGGAAATGGTCGTAAAAACTTTGACGTACGCTACTCTGATGCCGGATTTACAGATATCGGAATAACCACTGGTACTCACAGGGTGTATAACATGGCAATTCTTGGATATAACACTTCTTTTGATAGAAATGTATATCGCTTTGGTTTAGGTGTAGGTCTGGAAAAGAACATCAATGACTCTTTCAGAAAAATAGAGAGTGAAGACCTTTTTGTGAATCAGGAATTTACGGTAATGCACCATTTTGAAGAAGATTGGAGCAAAAAAACGAATCTAATATTTTCGTATAAATATTTAATTGGTAACAGATTTAATTCCGGTTTATCACTTTACGGAGGTCCAACTTATAACATTCAGGTTACCAGAGTAAATTCAGCAAACGATTACACATGGTATAGTTTGTGGAGTCCGGAGTGGAATGGCAGAAAGTACCGCATGTGGGTTGGATTTACTGTTGGAGTCAGGTTCTTCAAACAAAAGAATCTACCCCTTCTGGATGATTATGATTTTGAGTATGGTTGGGATTGATCAGATGTTATAAATCTGTGAAACAATTCATTTCGTATTATTGTTATGTTAGAAAGAACTTAAAACAGACAGTAATTATGAAAACGTTAGCAATATTTGTTTCAATAGCCCTTATAGGTCTTTTTTTAGTGGCAACACACTCTGACAAGCCTACCAAAGAGCACGATCATACTGACAATACTATGACTACTCAAACACAACCCGATCCGGATAAAAAATATCCCTATCAAAAATCCGAAGCCGAGTGGAAAGAGATTTTAACAGCCAAAGAATTTAAAATCCTTCGAGGTAAAGGTACTGAAGCACCATGGTTTAATGAATATAACGATAACAAAGAAGAAGGCCTTTATGTATGTGCCGGATGCGGACAAAAACTATATAGTTCTGAGCACAAATATAATAGTCGGTCCGGATGGCCAAGTTTTTGGAAACCATTGGCAGATTCTTTGGTAGCTGAAGAAGTGGACAAAAGCTACTTTATGACCAGAACTGAGATCGTTTGCTCAAACTGTGGTGGACATTTAGGTCACGTTTTTGATGACGGACCCGAACCTACAGGATTGAGATACTGCATGAATTCTGCGGCAATGGACTTTATCCCAAAAAATGAACTAGCAAGTAAAGAACAATAGTTCTGAATCACATTTTTAATTATACTCAGGGCGAGCTTATTTTTAGGCTCGCCTTTTTCATATAATCTAATTTTAAATACATGACAGAACCGGCAAAAACTTTATTAGAAGCCAGCTTCAACCCAAAAATTAAATCGTATCTCTTATGGTATGGTGTGTTGATGTGTGTTGTTATGATATTTACAATTCCCTTTATCCCGCTTTGGTTGATTTTCGCATCCTACTTTGTGAATAAATACTTTGAAAGACTTCATTGCGAACTTACAACCCGTTCACTCAAATTTAACAAGGGTTATATTTTCAGGACTGAGAAAACCATTCCATTGGACAAGATTCAGGATCTTACATTTAAAGAAGGTCCCCTTTTGAAAGCTTTCGGTTTAAGCATTCTTCAAATTGAAACTGCCGGTAGTTCAGCTTCGGCATCAGCAGATCTGTCTTTGATCGGAATAGTTAACGCATCACAATTCAGAGACAAAGTGCTTGACCAGAGAGATGTTGTTACTGAAAATACATCCTCTTCATCTGCACCAAGTTCTGATAATTCTGAAGATGTACTTGAAGTTTTGAAAGATATCAGAGCTTCTCTGGAAAGGATTGAAAAGTCCAGATAAATAAAAGTCTATCATCCCCCACTTTGGTGTAAGCGGATGATTTCAGAATAGTTCATATCATCCAAAAGATCTCTTTGGTAAAGACCTTGTAGAAATCCTTCAGATACACCTGATGTGTATAAACCTATGATCCCTGAATAATTTACTTCATCAAGATAATCTACATCATCTAAAATAGATAAATAGCTTTCAGGTACTCCGGAAGTATACAAACCAATTATTCCGGAGTAATTTACCTCATCCAGATAATCTATATTTTCTAAGTGCTCAATATAACTGATGGGTACACCGCTAGTGTATAAACCGATAACACCGGAATAGTTTACTTCGTCCAGATAATCCAGATTCTCAAGACCGCTGATATAATCACTGGTTATTCCATTGCTGTTAAGAGCAATTACACCTGAATAATTGAGTTCATCCAAATAATTAACATCATCCAGAGCTTCAAGATATTCGACAGATACCCCACTGTTGTACAAGGTTGTAATTTGAGACGTCGACGGTGTGCTTCCAAAATCCAATTGCCGTACACGATCCAAATAGTCAAGCTGTGTTAAATTCATGGCATCTGAATCGGAAGTTTGACCAACAGACTGAGTCTCCTCGCTATCAAATAAATTGGTTATAGAAGTTCCAATGCCATAAGCCGCTTTCATTGGACTCCAATCAAAACGCCATAAAACCGCAACTACAATAAAGATTCCGATAACCCATGTGTTTCTTCTGGAAAGGATATCTTCCGGATCTGAAGGTTTTCTCTTTTCTTTGGGAACTTCATCACTATAAAAATCAGAAAAATCTTTTTCTTCTTCCCCTGAATCAAGATCGTTGGTAAGTCTATTTTTATTTCTTTGTCTGCTCATGTCTCTTAATCAAAAGCTGTTTCAGGAAAGTAATAAATCAATTTATAAGTTTTTATTCTTTTCTTCTATCCACTTGCTCATGTACTTATAACTTTGAAGGGTATTCTGAAGCAACATCGATCCGATAAAATTTCTCTTTCGATGATTCTGAAGGTTTTTGTTAACTGATTCGATCTTTGTTTTAAGATTTTGTCCGTGCTCAGCTTTATTAAACAGTTGATTGAATATCTGAAGCCCTGTTTTTTGCGCTTCAATCCATACTGACTTATCCGAATATAGCTGCACGGCTTTTTGGGCTATATCATCCGGAGTTTCACCCAGCTCTCCACACCAACCTACGTTTATTTTCATTCCTTCAGCTCCGATTTTTGTAGTAACTGATGGAGTTCCAAATTTCATAGCATCTGTAAACTTACCTTTTAAACCGGCTCCAAAGCGTAACGGTGCTAATAAAATCCGGGATTTTTTGAACACTTCTTCTGCATTGATTGCTCTCCCCTTTATCAAGAATCCTTCACTCTCATTATTAAGCTGCTCTACTTTCGAAGAAGTATACGCTCCGTAGACATGCAGTTCTGCATCAGGTAATTCCTTTCTGATGAGTTTCCAAATATCTTCTTTCAGAAATCGCACGGCGTCCCAATTCGGTTCATGCAAAAAATTACCGATCGATATAAAATGCTGCCTCTCTTCAAATTTCGGAATACCAGAAAGATGATCCGAGTCTAGTTCTTCAAACATAAACGGAACGTAATGCAAAATCTCTGCTTCAATCTTGAAAAAATCTGTGAGTAATTCGTGTTCAAATTTTGAAATGATCAACGAGATATCACAACGATAAATAGCTGCAATTTCTCTGCGAGCTTCATCCGAATATAGATCCTCAAGCTTAAATTCATTGCCGTTTTTCAAAGCTTTGTGCCGGGCGTACCTCAAACAATGCAAATCTTCGGTATCAAGGATCTTTAGTGCATCGGGACAATGCTCTGTTACCCGCCATCCAAACTGTTCTTCGGTCATAAACCGATCAAAAAGTACAACATCAGGCTTTAGAGCCTGTATTAAGTGGTCAAAACCGGAATCATTTATCTTAATGCTTTCGGTTTTGATCCCAAGTGTTTTAAGATCTTCAGAAAATTCCATATTAGACGCAGAACAAGCGAATGTAACTTCAAGCTCATTCTCCTGAAAGAACTCTATCAATTGCATCATTCGGGAGCCGGCTGCTGAAGATTCAGGCTCCGGCCATACTGTCCCGATAATAAGTAATCTCTGATTTGCGAACATTTACACTTCTGATAAAAAACTTATAAAATAATTCTGCTTATTAAAGTACAAACAAATTCAATCAGCCTGTATGAAAAATATATTTCTGTTGATCTTCCTTTCTTTTTTTGTTGTATCAGTTTCAGCTCAATATGAATACGAGCCAAGTAAAGAGCACCCATACGGACAATTAAATCCTGATGCATTTCCACAAACCGGAGACTATGCTCCTTTAATTGGAGTGAGTGAATGTATTTCTGAAAGCAGAGCTCCTGATGGTTCTTGGAATGATGAAGTTCAAATGCTTTGGAAATGGAAATACATAATGAATGGGATGGCTGTTCAGGATGAAACGCTTAAAGCGGATGGTTTACATTCAGGCAGTATTCGCCAGTTTAATGCAGACAGTAGTAAGTGGTATGTACACTATTACTCCTCAGTGCCGGCCTCACCGACGTTAAGTACATGGGAAGGCACAAAGACAGATGAAAGCAAGATCGTTCTTTACAGACGTCAAGCAGCCCCAAACGGAACCGATGGTTATTATCGCTTGACGTTCTATGAAATTACCGATGAAAGCTTTAAATGGATCGGTGAATGGGTAAATCTTGGTGAAACGTTTTCTTATCCAACCTGGAAGATCTCTTGTGAAAAGATAAAGTAACGCTCGTGCATGAACAACGACTTAAAATTTACGACGTACTGGTAGCAAAATGCTCCCGTTTTGAACGTAAAGGGAAAACCATGCCTTATACCTCTGCCCCAACCTAGCGCCAGTGTCTCGCTGGTGCGGTAATGCAACTGCCCAAGCGAGACGCTTGAATTAGTTACTGTGCTAAAAATAACACTTAGTATTTGTATCTGTTTGTGCAGATCCTTCGGAAGTATCCTCAGGATGACTTTGTTTTGTCATTCTACTTAAAACCGGAAACCAAAATCCTCCTTTGAAGGAGGTGTCCGCCGAATGGCGGACGGTGGATGTCGTGAGGTTTACCAATTCATAAACATCACGGCATCCCTCCCCGACTTCGTCAGTACTCCATTCGAAGGGAGATTTCTAATCTGCTTCTATTAATAGATTATAGCTAACCAGTTATTTTTTAAACTTTTTTTGTAAGGAATTGTTATGAGGATTTCTTTTATTGCATTATAAAATCAAACTCAATCATAAGCTATATTGGAAACAATTATTGATTTTTTAGTTACTGAATTTCAAATTGATAAAAATGTTGCTGTTTCCACAGTTGTTACCTTATTTATCTTTTGCTCTGGGATTATTATCAATCAGATAATTAAAGCAATTACATTGTTTAATAGTAGAAGACGAACTCGAAATCTCTTCCAAATTCTTATTGATCAATTATCTCGTTCAATAAGATTGCAAGGGAGAGACTACGGAAAAATTGCTGATCAATTTACATTCAAATCATATAATAGATTTACTTATAAAAGAGCGGAAGTTTATACCCTTGATATATTATATGATACTGGCTATCAAAGACTATTTGATGCTCAGTTTCTAGGCTTTGAGAATTATTTTCAAACTGATAAAGATCTAAAAGTAAAAGCCTTTAATAAGGTATGGGAAACTCTGAATATAATTTCTTATTGGCATGAAAAATCGTTTGAAGGCATAAACGATTTTTTGAAAGATTACAATAAACACAATGATAATAGAAATGAGGCCATTGAAAATCATAGAATATTATTAGCTCCAATTTTTCAAGCTCTCAATGGGCAAAATGTGAATCCGACATTAGCAAGTTATTTAGTCGAAATTGATAACATTACAGCAAACTGGCAAACAGTAGCTGACAGAACTAGACCCGATATAGTTCATAGAAAGTTGATCTTACCTTTGAGAGTACATAATAGAAAACACCTTAAATCCATTACAATTGCATTGAAACTCAATCAAGATTTACTTGACGCTTCTGAGCATTATATAAACCAAAGAAATTTACTAAAAGCACAAAAAGAACAATTTAAAACCTATTCTATGATTTTTCGAGATAGAGAGAAGAGATTACAACTCTATAAATTAATTCTTTCTGAAAAAATTCGCTTTGATGAAAAATCATTATTCAAAAGGAAGATGGAGAATAAAAAATGAATTCCCCCCAACCTAGCGCAAGCGTCTCGCTGGTGCGATTATGTAACTGTCCAAGCGAGACCTTGAATGTTTCTGAGTTAAAAAACACTTAGTATTTGTAACTATTTGTGCAGATCCTTCGGCAGTAGCCTCAGGATGATTTTATTTAGTTATTCTACTTAAAACCGGAAACCAAAATCCTTCTTTGAAGGAGGTGTCCGCCGAATGGCGGACGGAGGATGTCGTGAGGTTTGCTAATTCCTAAACTTCACGACATCCCTCGGATCATCCAAAGAACCGTTTGGATGATCGGCTCCCTTCGAAGGGAGATTTTTTTAGCGTAAATCAAAAACTAATCAGCGATCATTACATATTACGCCTGTACTGCCCACCAACCTCATACAAAGCATGAGAAATCTGTCCCAGCGAAGCTACTTTCACGGTTTCCATGAGTTCATCGAATAAGTTACCGTTGTTTCGGGCAACTTCCTTCAATCTTTCAATAGCTTCAGCGTTGCGATCTTCATTGCGTTTCCAGAAGGCTTCTAAGTTGTCGATCTGTTGCTTCTTCTCTTCTTCTGTAGATCGGATGAGCTCGATTGGCTTTTGCTCTTCGTCACCGGCTCCTTCTTTCAGGAAGGTATTTACACCGATGATCGGTAGTTCTCCGGTATGTTTCTTGGTTTCGTAGTACAAACTTTCATCCTGGATCTTTCCGCGTTGGTACATACTTTCCATTGCGCCCAGAACTCCGCCGCGTTCAGTGATTCGATCAAACTCGGTAAGAATGGCTTCTTCCACCATATCGGTCAATTCAGAAATGAAATAAGAACCCTGATTGATGTTCTCATTTTTAGCCGTTCCCATCTCTTTATTGATGATCATCTGTATGGCTAACGCGCGACGTACAGACTCCTCAGTCGGCGTTGTAATTGCTTCGTCGTAAGCATTGGTGTGCAAAGAATTACAATTATCATAAATTGCTAATAATGCCTGTAATGTAGTACGGATATCATTGAATTGAATCTCCTGAGCATGCAACGAACGACCACTTGTTTGAATATGATATTTCAACTTCTGAGAACGATCATTGGCTTCGTATTTCTTTCTCATCGCTACCGCCCAAATGCGACGCGCTACACGTCCGATCACTGCATATTCAGGATCTAATCCATTGCTGAAAAAGAACGACAGATTATGAGCAAAATCATCGATATTCAATCCACGGGCTAAGTAGTATTCTACATAAGTAAATCCGTTTGCCAGTGTAAGTGCAGCCTGAGTGACCGGATTGGCTCCCGCTTCAGCAATATGATATCCGGAAATAGAAACAGAGTAATAATTACGAACTTTATGCTCTGTAAAGTATTCCTGTATGTCTCCCATCATTTTAAGAGCAAATTCGGTCGAGAAAATACAAGTGTTCTGCGCCTGGTCTTCTTTCAGAATATCAGCCTGAACAGTTCCTCGAACCGACGAAAGTGTTTTTTCTTTGATCTGATTATAGGTTTCAGCGTCAATAACTTCGTCGCCGGTCATTCCAAGTAAACCTAAACCAAACTCATCATTCCCTGCAGGGATTTCATTTGAGTACTTCGGAACCGGTAATCCAAGCTTCTCATACTTCGCTTTAACATCCTTGATCGCCTGCTCCCACTTCCCTTCTGCTTTCAAATACCTTTCTACTTCCTGATCGATAGCTGTATTCATAAACATAGCCAGAATCATTGGTGCTGGACCATTGATAGTCATTGATACAGAAGTAGTTGGCTTGGTTAGCTCAAAACCGGAGTAAAGTTTCTTCATGTCATCCAGCGTACAAATACTCACACCGGAATTACCGATTTTTCCGTAAATATCAGGACGATAACCGGGATCTTCTCCGTATAGTGTTACTGAATCAAATGCGGTGGAAAGTCGTGCTGCCTCCAATCCTTCGCTTACAAAATGGAATCGCTTGTTAGTTCGCTCCGGAGTTCCTTCACCGGCAAACATACGGGTTGGGTCCTCTCCTTCGCGCTTGAATGGAAATACACCTGCGGTATATGGGAAATAACCCGGGAGATTTTCTTTTAAAGCAAACTTAAGCCTCTCTCCTTCGTGTTTGGTATCCGGCATTGCTACGCGCGGAATTTTCAATCCACTTAAAGATTCCCGGTACAATTCATTTTTGATTACCCGATCTCGGATCTTTACATCAAACGTATCTTGCTTGTATCGTTCATACAGATCATCCCAACCATCTAAGATCTTTTTTGGAGCCACATCCAGTTTAGAGATCCAATGCTCTTTCATTTTCGAAAGATCGTTTTTCAATACTTCTTTATTATCTGGCTTCCAATTACTTAGTTGATTCAGTGTACCGTTAACCTCAGATAATCTGGAAGCTATTTCAGATTGTTGTTCTGCCCAATCATGGTAATTTCTAATAGTCTCTGAAATCTCACTTAAATAACGAACTCTCTTTCCGGGAATGATCGCCTGAGCCTGAATATCTTCTGCGGGAGAAGCATCGGTATAGAGTTTAGGCTCCCATTCTAAGCTGTATCTTTCGTTGATCTTTTCAACAATAGCAGCAAACAGATTGTTAACTCCTTTGTCATTGAACTGAGCAGCTATCGTTGGATACACCGGCATATCTTCGGGTTTAGCATGCCATTCACCACGATTACGAATCATTTGCTTACGAATATCTCTGTAAGCATCTAAAGAACCTTTCTTTTCAAATTTGTTTAACACCACAATTTCAGCAAGATCTAACATATTGATCTTCTCTAACTGCGTGGCTGCACCATATTCACTGGTCATAACATAGATCGGTATATCTGATATATCTACGATCTCAGTACCACTCTGACCAATTCCACTGGTTTCTACAATGATAAGATCAAATCCGGCTTGTTTATACAGTTCAATCGCTCCGGTAAGAGCCGCACTTGTGCTTCTGTTCGACGCTCTGGTCGCCAGACTTCGCATATACACGCGTTCTGTGTCAATACTGTTCATTCGTATACGATCACCAAGTAACGCTCCTCCTGTCTTAATTTTGGAAGGATCTACGGAAATAATTCCGATGGTGATTTCTTCAAACTCAGTTAGAAAGCGCAATACGATCTCGTCTGTTAAAGAACTCTTTCCTGCACCACCCGTTCCTGTGATTCCAAGTACCGGAATCGTTTTCTCAGATCTTGCTTTAAGTGGTTTTCCGTCTTTCTTTAAAAGCTGTTTATCAGAGAAACTTAATAACTCTCCATTTCCGTTTTCCAGTGCAGTTATAGCTCTTGCGATCGCTTTTGGCTCTTTATCGAGCACTTTTTCAATTTCTATCTCTGTTTTTGTAACCGGATCATAATCACATTCGTGGATCATATAATTGATCATTCCCTGTAATCCCATTTCACTACCATCGTCCACAGAAAAGATCCGGGAAACTCCTGCATTATGAAGATCGTCGATTTCGTCCTGAACGATCACTCCGCCACCGCCGCCAAATACTTTGATATGTTCGGCTCCCTGCTCTTCCAGCAATTCGATCATGTATTTGAAATACTCTACATGTCCACCTTGATACGAACTAATTGCAATTCCCTGAACATCTTCCTGAATGGCGCAATTCACAATTTCATGCACAGAGCGATTGTGGCCGAGGTGAATAACCTCTACTCCACTGCTTTGCAAAATTCTACGCATGATATTGATACTGGCATCATGACCATCAAATAAACTGGCTGCCGTCACAAAACGAACCTTATGTGTAGGCTTATGAGGCTCTGTTAAGCTAAATGGATACTTATCTTCTTTAAGTTCTGTAGATTTTTTTTCTGTCTTGATCGACATACGTATGCTTTAATTATGATTTCATGGAAGCGATTCCAAAATACCAAAAAAAAGCCCCTTATTAAATAAGAAGCTGTAAAATGATTATTGAAAAATCTATTGATGAAAATACGGAGCTGTGCTCCCGCATTTCGTTATGTAACCGGTTCTGCTTCTTGGATTAGTACTTCTGCCGGAATCCCAAGTTTTTTGTACAGTAATTTAATATGACGGAGAGAAAGAGAGCGTTTGCCCGAGAGTATTTCACTTGCTCGTGATTTTGATCCCAACACTTTAGCCAAATCTTTTTGTTGCATCCCTAATTGATCCATGCGGAATTTAATAGCTTCAACCGGTTTTGGAGCTTCAACAGGGAAGTGCTTTTTTTCGTATTCATCCACTAAGATTCCCAATATTTCCAATTCATCGCCTTCCTCACTTCCAGGCTTCGCATCGAAAATCTGTTCGATACGTTTTAAGGCTTTTTGATAATCGTCTTCGGTATGTATGGGTTGAATCTGCATAATTAATAACCGCTTTAAATTGTCGTTACATTCCCGAAAAGCTTTCGGGATCGTATTCAGCATGAGTACCTACAAAACGCCTTGTTATGTTTTAATTTACTGGATTTCGAGCTTCACTTTTTTACCTAATGCCTTCGCATATTTGGTAAGCGTAGAAAGTTTAATATCCTCGGCATGATTTTCCATTCTGGAAATCACTGATTTCGTGGTGTTCAACTTCTCGGCAACATCAGCTTGAGTTGCTCCCATATTTTCGCGGGCCTGACGAAGAATTACTCCAATCTTGAAATTGAGGTATCCTTCCTCAAAGTTTTCGGCAAACTCCGGGCTTTCGGCTTTCTTTTGATCAATAAAAATTTCTAAATCATCTTTACTCATTGTTCTTTCCTCCGGTAATAATCATGTTTACGTTCTTCGGCAGTCTTAATTTCCTGTTTTGGGACTTTATTTGTCTTCTTGGCAAAACCACTGGTTAATACAATTAGTTTTGGCCCATCAAAGAATCCCAACAATCGAAAAGTGTTGTTTCCAAGCGTTGCCCGAACTTCCCAAATATCATCGGTGCTTTTAAGCTTCTTCAAATACTGAATGGGAACCTGTTCTAAATCACGAACAACACGAAGTGTCCAGGCCACTTTCTTGGTTTGCTTCTCAGGAAGACTTTGTAAGAAATCTTCGACAGGACAATTCCCTGTTTTTGTTCGGTAAAACTTGATGACGCGCACGTCTTAAAGTTAGCATATATGCGAACATTATCAAATAAATTTTATAGCGAAAGATTGGGGAAGTAAATGAAGAACATAACGATCCTGCGTAAGCGGCGAGCCTGCTTATTAAAATTAAAGATCCGAACCGCGTCCGAGGTAAAACACTCAGTTATACCTGAACAGCTTTAAGTGGAGCAATTTCTTTACTTGGACGATGTGAGGACAAATCATGCATAGCCTGTAGATTTAACCAAAATTCAGGAGAGGTATTTAACGCTTTCGATAGTAGCCAAGCAGTATCCGAAGAAATGCCTCTTTTCCCACGTACAATTTCATTAATCCTTTGTATGGGAATATCCAGATGGTCAGCTAATTTTTTCTGCGTTAATTCCATTGGTTCAAGATATTCTTTCAGTAAAATCGTACCGGGATGTGTGGTAATTCTGTTCTGTGGAATCATGGTTTTTAATTTTTAATGATAATCAACAATAGCTACATCAAAAGCACTGGAATCTTCCCAACGAAAAACGATTCTCCATTGGGCATTAATTCGAATACTGTGATATCCTTTGTAATCTCCACGCAGTGCTTCTAATCTGTTGCCTGGAGGTGATCTTAAATCATCTAAAGAAGTGGCAGCATTCAGTATATCCAATTTGTAAATAGCTGAATCAAGGATTTGAACAGGTAATCTCCGAACTTTACTGCTCGAATTTCCATGAAACAGATCCGATGTTGCTTTATCTCCGAATGATTTGATCACTCTTTAATTTAATGGATTAACGGTATCCATGCAACGAAATTGTTTTGTGAATGTATAACGACCCCGCGTTTAAGCGACGAGTCTGGCTTTAGTTATAAAAGTTTCGAACCCTAAACGAAACCGCTTGAACCCCTTGCAATGTATATGATTTTCTAGCAAGTCCAGTAAATTTTGTTAATTAAATCAACGACTGTTGGTCCATCAGAACAACCTCCAACTTCAAGAGCATTCTTGTCTTTATCTGACTGGATTATTATCCATTTCTGAGTCGCTTCGTGAAAAAAGAGCTCTCCTTCTTCAATAATACCGATAGGCCAAATTTTTGATTCTTCAATATTCTGAACAACAATTTTTGGGTTATCAATTATGACTTCAAACTTAATATCACTACTTGTATTCGGGTGTTCTGCAAATTTATGTTGAAATAGATAAGTACCATTTGAAATAGGTAATTGGGCAGTACAACTAAAACATACAAAAATGAGAAAAAATAGATAGTAAGATTTCATGTTCTAAATACAAATTAACCCCCGGCGTTTAAGCGGTGAGTCTGGTTTTAATTATTAAAGTTTCGAACCCTAAACGAGATCGCTTTAAACGCTTGTTATACCTTCAGATTTATTAGATATACTACTTATCATAAGAATCTTTAACAGTCTGAATTCGTTCTTTTATATCATCAACTATTCTGGTTAGGCCGAAACCTTCGATTATTTCTAATGCATTTAAAATTGAAGACTTTTTCTCATCATAATGCCATTCAAGTAAAGTAGCGATTGAAGTTTTTTGAGTACTTGAAAGAGTAGCATAGGCGTTAGAAAAATGAAGTGGGCTTTCAAGGAAGACTTGTAATATTTCATCTTCCCACCACAGACCAAACAGATTTACAATTTCTAGTTCATCCTGGCCAGCTAATAGAAGCATATTTCTCATTACCAATTCATTATCCAAAGATTCAGAAACTATTCTCGCCTTTAAACCTTTTAGTTCATCCTCTTCAAATGGATAAAAAAAGTCATATTCCATCTCTAGCATTAAGCCATGTAGACTGACAAGCTTTTGAAAAGAATCAATTTTAAGTGAATCTTCAGAAATTAAAGTCTTCATGTAATCAAATAAAGTCGAAGCTAGAATCTCTCTTTCTTCATTCTTTGCAATTATCTGTTGATTTTCTTCCCATTCACTACCAAATCGTTCCTTAATCTGATAAGGCTTTCCGTTCAAATAATTCCAGAATGTTTCTAAAATGGTAGCAGAGATATTGTCTGGATGGCTATAACCTCTTTCATAAAACCAAATGTATAAGTCTGACCTAGCCCACAAACCCCAATTATTACGAAGCCACATACCAAGCCCCAAATGATACTTAATTGTAGAGTTTGAACTAGGTAAATTTTTAATCTCAGCAATATCTTCATCAGATAATAAGTTCTCTAACTCACGATGAGCCTCCTCAATATTTTCGGGGATATTAAGCCTGCTATTTAAACTGTCTGAAGCTTGAATATTGGATTGGCCATATACAACCGAACTGATGAACAAGAAGTAAAAAAAGAAACAATATTTAGGTTTTTGTACGATCATGTAGGCATAACGACCCCGCCTTTAAGCGGCGAGTCTGGTTTTAATTATTAAAGTTTCGAACCCTAAACGAAACCGTTTGAAATGTTTTTTATAGTGCTAATTGCTTTCCATAGCTAAAAGCCTTGTCATATAATTATCTCCATAAGCAGTTAATTTCCAGTAAAGGCTATCATGAATGTATTCCCTTTCAATTTCACCAATTTCAATTAGTCCCAAAGCTCTAAACTGTATCAATATTTTTTTAAAATCTTCATCATTTAGATTGACATCACTATGATGGGTATAATTATAATCATCTTCTTTTTTGGGAAAGCTCGCCTTCTCTAATTCTACTATAAGGTTTTTTATGTTACCCTCTATCGCATCAGTATTATATTCTATCAACATATCTGGAGCAATTTTCATAAAAATTCTATCCCATGTTAGTTCTATTTTAGAAAAGTATTTTTTGTTTATAGTATCATATTGATTCCTTCCATCTTGTCTTTTTTTCTTATAATAAAGATTTACATCATATGAGAGAGTAATCTTTATATGATGTAAATCTTTTCTGTTCCTTTTGCTAAGTTTTTTGCTTGTTTTGGCTCTTCAGTTCTAATTTTGTTGAGTTCAGTTTCTAAGTTTTCCTTTTGCCTCCTTAGACTTAAAACTTCTTTACTTAGATCTTCTTCGGGAAGTTCAGAAGCCTTAACCCAACCAATACCAGGATTAGATTTTGTTAATTGAATTAAGCTCCTACTTACAACTGAGCCTAAATCTTGTGGGTTTGTCCAATGTTTAACCATTTTTTTTTCTACAAGACTTTTGAAAGAATCTAATTTCTTTCTTTTATCATCATTCTGATCTGTTTTTCCAGTAGGAATTTCTGTGGGATTACTGTGGACAAAACCAATAATTGGGATTCCCTTTTCCAAGGCATATTCATACTCTTTTTGAGTATAGCTAATGCCCTCTTCACTGAGAGAGCCATATCTTCCTCCAACTATAACTATATAATAATCACTTTCGTCAATAACTCTTTGAATTAGACTCCATTGATCTTGGTCAGCGGCTGGAAATAGTTCCATTCCTGCAGGTATACAATCAAGTTCTAATAAAGCTCTCATGACTTCATTTCTTTCTTCTTTTAAGTCCTCATATGTTGAGCTTACAAATACTTGATATCTTTTTTTACTTAACATAAAAGTTAGTAATGAATTAGCACTATAAAATATTAATATACAACACGGGATATCTTATAACACGCCGTATACCATTGAATCTCAAGATAGCAAAAGCATCAAATAAAACAAGCACTAAGACCGACTGCTAAATGTTAAGTCTTACTTAGTTGGGATTATTTAGAAATGAGATAAAAATCATTCTATCGTTGGCGGGTCAGAGATATTGCCGGCCATCCAATCGTTTAGTACTCTTATTTTCTCACGATATGGTTTTACTGTCGGCCAGTTGTGCTTTGTAGCATCCACCATTTCCTGGCGTATTTCAAAGACCTTATACATTCCGTCCACGACCTCTTTTTTTTGCTCAGCGGTTAGATATTCATTCTTATTTACTGCGTCTACTTCTGATTGCAACTCTTTTTTTTCTTCGTCGATGGATTCCTGTTCGTCTACACCGGTTATGGTATCGTAGATCGCGCTTTCAATATCTTTAAACTCCTGAACATCCCAACCATTCTTCACCAGATATTCATCTCTGGCTTTAAAGTAGGCTTCTACTACACTGTCATACTTTTCTGCGTTAGCCCGATATTCTCTCTCTAGCTTATGAGTTTCGATTCTGGTTTTCATCCAACTCTCAACTTCAGCGGTGCTAAGTGGTCTAATTTCATGCTGTGCATTAATGTTAGTAGTCAGGAGCATTAAAAAAGCTACACATATTCCCGATTTGAAAAATTGTACACCCACCCTCATTATATCTCCTTGTTATTCTTGTTCTCCTTATAAACCAAAGTCCTGTAAGGGAAGGGAATTTCAATTCCTTCTTTGTCGAAACGTTTTTTGATGCTTTCGTTCAGGTCAGTTCCCAATACAAATGCCTTAGGAGGATCTTCTGCCCACGCCCAGGCTCGTAGGTTTACAGATGAATCTCCAAAAGAAATTACTCTGACTGGTACTAAAGGTTCTCCCGCCTCTTTTTGTTCATCATTTCTGCCATCAATAAAATTGGGATGAGCTTCCACTTCCTCCTGCATGATCTTGCGGGCCAGATCAATATCAGAATCGTAGCTGATGCCGAGATCGATCCATTTTATGATCTTATCATCTCCGTAGTTCGAATTAATGAGTACTTCATTACTGATAACCGAATTAGGGATAATAATGCGCTTGTTTTCAAAATTACGAATAACGGTATGTCTTAGGTTGATATCCTCAACAACTCCATTTAAAGTAGTTTGCAGTGATAGTCTGTCACCGATCTTATACGGTTTAAAAATGACGATAAAAATACCACTCACAATATTTGCAAGTGCTTGTTGTGCCGCAAAACCAATAGCAATAGCCAATAAACCTGCACTGGCGAACATCCCCTTTGCAATAACTCTGAATTCCGGAACTATATAGATCGAAAAACCGATCCCAACTAAATAGATCAGAACAGTTACTCCTCTTTTCAGGAATTTTAAGTTGGTAAGGTCCGAAAGCCCCTCTTCTTGTTCCGATATCTTAATTGCTCTTCTGAAAAGTCTGGCTGATACAGCTGCAGCCACTATCGTTAAAAAAAGAATTACCCCGATGGACACAAGCATCAAGTATTGTTCGGGTATAAGGTTTTTAATTGCTTCCATTATCTAAAATCTATTTTTACTTCTGAAGTAAATCCTCTCTGGATGTTAATGTTTTGCTGAATATAGTAAGGCTCAGGTTTTATATACGGATCAACAGAACCATAATCCCAAACACCATTTTCGTTATTATCCTGGAATATGACTAACGTATACTTTATAGGAGGAATATTTTCAATTGATATGAAATTTGAAAAAGTAGAATCAACGGAAAAAGTATTCTTATCATCATAAAGTTGCATTCTGAACGCTTTGGTAGAATCTTTTGATGATACATCAATTTCGATCCCGCCAAAATTAACCGGATCCCAGATATCAGGATCTATAAGTTGTCTTTTTCTTTTGAGTGGATTCCAGACCAAAAACTTGTAATCTACTCCTTGTAACCAGTTCTCTTGAGGTGGAATGGTTAGTTTATTGTCTTGAATACTGATATTCGGCCAATTCTTAAAGTCTACATCTCCTTCAATTACTACGGTGGAATCAACAACTTCCTGTTGCGAAATCGGACGAATAAATTCAACGATCAAGCTTTCATCGGGATAAAGACCGTTCTCCCCATTAAATGTTAAAATATCCTGGCTAACCGTGTCTTCCTGATCACTTCCTAAAAAACTTTCTCCCAAGCCTATTGCTTCATTTCCCGAAGGATCGGTTATTCCTGAAAAATTTATTCTGTAACTTGAATTGGCAATTAACGGCTTCCTTGCATATGCAAAAGCTATAAAAGGTTCTTGCTCAGGAATATATAGAGGGAAAGCTGTTGTATACTCATTTCCTGATGAGTCTTCAATTGAAATACTTGTTTGTGGCGTAAACCTTACTTCTTCTCCAAAACGAAATCTCATTCGCTGAGTTGAAAGTAAACCGATGGCCTGTAATTTCGGCTTTAATGTGTCTACTTCAAACCAGTAAGCTACGTCCAAAGTATCTTTTCCATTGTCAGATAAATTGATGAATTCTGTATTCAGGGGTCTTGCTGTTTCATTTGACCTGTCCCAGATCTTGTTTCTGTTTCGGTCGTCTAGAGCAAACGCTCTGTATCTTCCCTCCCGTAAATATCCAAATCTGAAAACCCCACCGGTATCCGGTTCCGAAGAATAATTAGCAGGCTTTGTTAAATCAAAAGGCTCTCTGTACAGCATCACCCTAATATCTGCCTGAGCTTTTCCGGTTTCCGCATTTCGTAACCTTCCAAGTATCTCACCCTTGTCAATCTCATCCCCTGTTGAAACAGCTAATTGAATTGGAGCTCCAATTTTATTACTTCGAGTATCTGTAGTGTTTCCTCCAACAGTTATTATCACTGTTGTTGAATCAGGTAGTTCACTTTTAAACTCAACCGTAGCTGTTTTTCTTCTCCATTTAACTTCGTATTCAATACCTAAATCGGGTTCTATTGTCAGCTCTTTCTCGAAAGAAGATCTATTAACAAACTCAGAAAACTCAAAACTGATCTTTCTTTCTTCAAAATTTACAGTGCCTGTTTCAGGAGAACTTTCTTCGATCTTTGGCCCAGTTTTATCTGCCTGTCCACCAGTTGGGGCAATGGGCGTAGCACAGGAAAAAAATAATGTTACAACAAGTAACACGTTTATGTGATGTATCAATCTCAATGAATTATCGTACTATTGTTTTGGGATTTATCTTGCTAATATAACAAGCGGTCAACAACTTATTTAATTTAGATTGCAACAACTTCGGAATTACATATTGAACATCAGAGAGTTTAAAAAATTGGGTTTGGCCTGCTTTTTTATGATCGGAGTTGTGTTATCAGGTTGCCATTCGTATGTACTTGATGATGCTCAATTTGATCTAAGAGATAGTTTTACCGCAGCAGATTATCAATCCTCTGAAGAACTGCTCAAAAAATTAAAGAAAAAAAATATCTACCGCTCAAAAGATCAGGTTTTATATAATCTTGAAAGCGGGATGATCTATCATTTTTCAAACAAATATGACTCCAGTAGTTTTTATTTATCCAATGCAGAAAATGAAATTGATCAGAATTACACAAAAAGTGTGAGCAGAGGTGTCGGTGCTTTCTTAACAAATGACAATAAACTGGTGTATGACGGCGAACCTTACGAAGATGTCTATTTGAATGCATTTAAAGCACTAAACTATATTCACCTTCAGGATTGGGAAGCAGCGTTAGTAGAAACCCGCCGAATGACGTACAAAATGACGCAACTTGATATAAAGATTAAAGGCCTGGCAAGTGCTTTTGCAAAATCTGATTCCACCGGTAAAACAGATTGGAAAACAGGTGATGTCAATATTCAGAACAGTGCTTTGGGACATTATCTCTCAACGGTTCTTTATGCTAAAGCAGGTGATATCGATGACGCACGCATTGAAAGAGAGAAACTAGAAATTGCTTTAAAGGAACAAGCAACTTTAAGTACCGGTAGAAACATCTTGAAAAGCGATCTATCAAAATTGCAGAACCCAAATACATATAATGTACTGCTTGCCGGTTTTACCGGGAGAGCACCTTATAAAATTCAGGAGGATGCCCGGGTATTTATTGATGATTATGATGATGAAAAAGACAATGAATTCTATTTAAAATTCTCGTTCTCTGTCCTCAGAACATATCATTCTGATATAAATTATGTACGTGCAATAATCAATGATTCTATAACCACCCCACTTGACCTTATTGAACAAATGGATAAAGTATCAGCTGAAGTATATAAAGCAAAACAACCGATTATTTACTCCAGAGCATTGATTCGTGCAAGCTCGAAAGCAGTTGGCACTAAATTAATTTCGGGAGCAGTCAGAGAAAAGAATGAATTTCTGGGAGATTTGTTACAGATTTTAGGGTTTATAGCTCAGGAAACCACCGAAAAAGCGGACCTGAGAAGCTGGCAAACAATGCCCGGACAAGCTTGGCTGAAAACCATTAAACTTCCGGAAGGCATAAATACTGTCCGTATCGAATATGTTGGGAGAAATGGAAGAGTACGGTATTTCGATGAATTTGATGTAAATATTACCCCCAAAACAGAGCTTGAACTGGTAGAATCCATCTACGCTAACTAAGAACTTAACTTTAAAACAAAACCTACTATTATGAAATATTCACTATTAACCGGATTGCTGCTAGCTTTTGTACTGGTTGGTTGCCGGCCATCTCAAAAAATAACTCGTATAAATCCTGATACTACAACAGACCTTTCAGGCAAATGGAATGATACCGACGCACGTTTGGTAGCAGAAGAAATGATTGCTGATGCTTTATCAAAGCCTTGGCTGAATCAATTCAACAGAAACAATCAGAAACCACCTGTGGTAATTGTCGGACGTGTCCGCAACGAAAGCATGGAGCATATCGAAACTGAAGTATTCACTAAAGAACTTGAGCGGTCATTCGTGAACTCAGGAGAAATTTCTGTGGTAGCTAGTTCAGAAGAGCGTGGAGATATTCGGGATGAAAGATTAGATCAGCAAGCCAATGCGTCTTATGAAACTACCAAGAAAATGGGTCAGGAACTCGGTGCCGATTTCATGTTGATCGGAAACATAAACTCTATTGTTGATGAAGCCGTTGATAGCAGAACCCTCGCAGTATTCTACACTGTAAATCTGGAATTTGTTAATATTCAAACCAATCAAAAGGTTTGGATCGGTAATAAAAAGATCAAAAAATTCATAGAGCGTCGAAATTACAGAGGCATGCCATAATTTTTTAAAACTCTTTTATAAAGAATTAATTCAAAGGCTTTCAGTTTCTGGAAGTCTTTGTTTATTTTGGCATAATATTACAGATATGCTAAAAAACTACCCCGCCATTTATACCGACTATTATGAGCTTACAATGGCTCAAGGATATTTTTTATCCGGTCGTAAATCAGATACTGCCTGCTTTGATTATTTTTTCAGAAAACTCCCCTTTAAGGGTGGGTATGCTGTATTTGCCGGTTTGGGTGATCTGTTAGAAATCCTAAAAGATTATAAGTTTAGTGATACAGAAATAGATTATTTACGAACTCAGGGTTTTAAAAATGAGTTTTTAGATTATCTGAAAAAATTTGAGTTAAACTGTGATATTCATGCAGCCAAAGAAGGAGAAATTGTATTTAATAATACACCTCTAGTCAGAGTAGAAGGAAATATAATTGAAGCTCAAATTATTGAAACGCTCTTACTTAACATTCTGAATTTTGAATCTTTGATTGCTACAAAAGCTTCAAGACTAAGAGAAGTAGCCGGTGACAGAACTGTGCTTGATTTCGGGCTCAGACGTTCTCAGGGATTTGGAGGAGTACAAGCCAGCAAGGCTTCTGTAATTGGCGGACTAAATGGCAGCTCTAATGTTTATGCGGGATTGGTGCATGGTTTGAACGTAAGTGGAACCATGGCTCATTCCTGGATTCAGTCTTTTCCCGATGAGCTCACAGCATTCCGGGCTTATGCGAAGTACTTTCCTGAAAATACAATACTTCTTGTTGATACTTATGATACCCTGAATCAAGGTATCCCGAATGCTGTAACAGTAGCAAAAGAACTCAAAGAGTCTGGTCATTCGTTAAAAGCAATCCGCTTAGACAGTGGTGATCTTGCATATCTATCCAAGAAAGCCCGAGAACTATTAGACCATGAGGGATTTGAAGATGTCAAGATCGCGGTTTCTAACCAGTTAGATGAATATTTGATCAAAAGCTTGCTGGATCAGAAAGCCCCTATTGATATATTTGGAGTCGGTACAAAATTGGTGACCGCTTACGACGATCCTGCTTTGGATGGAGTTTATAAACTAGCATCCGTTAACGGCCAACCTACTTTAAAAATATCAGAGAATGTCGAAAAAATAACACTTCCCGGAACAAAGAAAGTGACCAGATATTCCAATCTCGATAGTTCTTTTTACGCAGATGGTATTTCTCTTAATGATGAAGATAAATTTTCAGTAATAGAACATCCTCATTTTCCGATTAAACAAACCAGGGTTGATAACATGAACTCGTCTCCCCTACTGGAGCCGGTGATGTTAAAAGGGAAATTGAAAATTGATATTCCGTCCGCCTATGAAAGCGCTGAGTATTGTAAAGACCAATTACTAAAACTAAATCCTGAGTACAAACGATTTGATAATCCTCATGTTTATAAAGTGGGAATTAGTCGCAAATTAAAAGCACTCAGGGATCAACTAATCCAAACAAATTCGAACTGATATGTACGCACTCTTAATCATAGATGTTCAAAATGATTTCTGTCCGGGCGGTAAACTTGCTGTCCCTAATGGAGATGATGTGATTGTACCAATCAACAAACTGTCTCCCTTTTTCGAATATGTTATTCAAACACAGGACTGGCATCCCAATAATCATACAAGTTTTGCTTCTAATCATAAAAACAAAAATCCCTACGACACTATAGATCTCGATTACGGAGAACAGGTCTTATGGCCTAATCATTGTGTACAGGAAAGTCGTGGAGCAGAATTTCATCCTGATCTGGAAACTCTTCATACAAATATCATAGTCAGAAAGGGATTCAGGCCGGAGGTAGATTCTTATTCTGCCTTTTTTGAAAATGATAAAGCCACTAGTACCGGACTCAAAGGATATCTCGATTCACTAAAAATAAGCACCGTTTTTATATGTGGTCTTGCTACTGATTTCTGTGTTAAGTGGACGGCTTTGGATTCGGTAAAATCAGGATATAACACCTATTTGATATGTGATGCCATCAAAGGAATAGATATTGATAACTCAGTACAATTGGCAATGAAAGAAATGTATGACAACGGCGTAGAATTTATCTTGTCTGATTATTTAATTCCTCTTTTGGACAACTGATATGAAGTATGACTTCTGTATTTTAGGAGCCGGTTTAGCCGGTTTATCACTAGCAAAAGAACTTACATCAATCTCAGACGCCAAAGTAGTTGTTATAGATCCCAATAGTATAGCGAATGGTGCTTCTGGTTCTCCTCTTGGACTTGCAAATCCTGCCACCGGACGTTATGCAACTAAATCCTGGAGAGCAGAAGAATCACTACAAACCTGTAAAAATAATTTAGAAGAAGTCTCGTCATATTCATCAGAGCTTTTTTATTCGCAAAGTGGAGTTATCCGTCCTGCTATGGATTCAAAAATTGCCCGACGTATGCAGGAAAATCTTGAATCCAACAATTGGCCTGATGATTGGTGTGAATGGCTTTCCGAGGATGAAATTAAAACTCGTTTCCCTGATTTACAGTCTGAGTATGGTGGAGTTTGGGTTTCACAAGGTATCACAGTGGCTATTCCTGAATATTTGCAAGCCTTATCAAAGTATTTGAAAAGCAAGAAAACAGATATTTTTGAGCAGCTAAATTATGAACTGAATAGAATATCCGATTCCTGGGTTTTGGATTTTCAATCTTCAAAAAAAATTGAAGCCAAGCACCTGATCGTTACAGCAGGAATAAAAACACAAGAGTTCGATTTCTGGAAATATCTGCCACTTCATGCAGTTAAAGGTCAGGTAGCTATTTTTGAGGCTGAATCAGGATTTCCATATAGTAGTGCTGTTTCAGCTTTGGGCTATTTTGCTTCCATTGATTCAAAAACCTTTGTAGCAGGAAGTACTTATGAACATAATTTTGTTCATGAACAGCCCGACGAAAATGGACTTACATATATTGAAGACCGCATGCTTAAGGTAATGCCTGAAATGAAGGAAAAATACAGGCTAATAAAACAATGGTCAGGAGTAAGAGCATCTACCCCGGATCGAAAACCTATTGTCGGAAGTCATCCCAATATAAAAGATTGTTCCGTTTTTACCGGATTAGGTTCTAAGGGTTTGCTGTATAGCAGTATACTTGCTAAAGATCTTGCGAGAAGTCTCATAAATGGAGATACTATACCTGATGCTGTATCTCCACAGCGTTTCTGATGCTAATGCTTCAAATAAAAAAAGCTCGCCTTTTTAAGACGAGCTTTCGAAAATAAATAGTGCTTTTACTTTTAGAATCGTAATACCAGACCACTAAAAGCTGCGGCAACAGAACCGCCATTCTCAGTGTCGTTCCCAACTAAAGAGAGCCCCGCGGAAAACTCAAGGAAGTTAAGATCGATCCCAGCTCCCGCAGAATAGACTGTTGAAGAATAACCCCCAACTCTGGTTCCAAATCTCAGAGGAACTAAACCAAGCAGTCTGTATTCCAGTCCAAGGTTTAATGTACTTCTTTTACTGTTCGTGCCACTATCGTTGAACCCTACTCCATAATCAACAGAAGTTGTGAGTTTTCCCATTGTTAAAGAAGCTCCAAAGTTAAACATGGTTGGTAATTCATACTCAATTCCATCTATATCTTCGGCGTCAAAGTCACCATAAACCTTATTCTTTAGGCTATCCGCAAGATCATCATAGAAATCTCCCGGTTCCTGATCATTTCCTGATCCAGTAAAGTCAAAAGTACCATTAGCTGTGAAAGATGTTGGGTTTTCATCGTATGTAATTTTTCCTATATCAGTTATTGACATAGAAACACGGAGAGTCTTCTTTTTCCCAAAGAAGCCATCAATGATAGGGACTCCGGAAATATCCATTTCAAGAGTTGCACCCATATCTAATCCAAAGCCTGATGCATTAACATTGGCATATTCACCACTTAAATAATCACCTGGAGTTACACTGTCGTCTTGTTCAAAATCAGATTCAAACTCTCTAAGATCAGCTGATACATTACCTACTGTGTTTAATCTGTAATCGAAATTATGGATTATTCTGTTGGCATACTGACTGTTGTTAGCTCGTTGAATCTCGATAGTAGAATTAAAATCTAATGTCGAGTTTTGAATTCCTATTATGTATTTAGGTGCAATACCTGCATATAGCTTCACATTTTTTGCAAATAAAAGATTTGGCAGGCTAAGAATTTCACGAGCATAGCCCAATGAAATCTCAGAAAATGCCACAGCTCCAAAGCTGAAATCTACAGGTGTAACATCGTTCAACTCCTGAGGATCCAACCCATATACTCCCAACTCAGCAAAGCCACGGTTAATAGTAAAACTTTCTGTAACTCTGACTCTTGTTGCTAAGCTAACAGAAGACTTATTACCTCTGTTAGAAAACCCAAACGGCACCAAACTGAAAGTTGTGGATTGGTTTCTGGTTAAATTAGAGCTTGATCCTCCAAAAAGGTCAGTGAGAAAATTATCAGCTATATCTCCTTCCAGTGTTAAACCTTTAGTTAAATACTGATCGTAAACATCCAAATTGATCAAAGTACCACCTGCTCTGAACCCCACACCACCTAACAAACCTAAACTTCTCTTTGGTCTGTTGTTTGTCGAGTTGATCATCAGGTTTGCAGGATTTACAAAGTTGGAGTGATAACCATCTAAGTAAGCTGTTCCTCCACCACCCATTCCTAAACTTCTGGAATCGTAGTGTCGTGATTGGCTAAACCCCTCAAAAGAGGTAGCCACAATAACTAATAAACTAATTGTTAGAATTTTTTTCATTTTGCTATCCCTTATTTGCCACCAATTTTGTTTTCAATTTTTATCCGAGCTCCTAAACTCAGTCTGAATGAATCACTTGCTCTTAATCTCACAGCTTTGTTTTCTGAGGACCTCAGATTGATAGAAAACTCAACAATATTAGTTTGTTTTAATAAGGTAAGTTGTTCCTCAGTAAGGGTGGCCATAAAAGTATTGTTCTCCTGTCCCCCGGTAGCAAACCCCGTAACATCATCAACCGGAGAAGCAACTAACCTAAGCTCATTTCCCGGATTTGGTAATGTAAAGAGCTCAGTATTACTGGTGGTATCCTGAAATGATAAAAAGATGTTCAAACCAATTGGAAGATCGTTGGTATAAAGGATAAATAACTGACCTTCAGTTAAGTTTGTATCATCTCCAAGATCTAGGCTAACATCTGTAGTATCAGTAAAATTAGCAGGATTCCCAACCTCTGTGCTAAAGGCAAGAGGAAGATTTACATTCAGACCCGGGTCAAATTCCAAAGGAGTAGTTATGGTCGTTTCGTTTTCACTTTCGTTAACTACAGCTCTTCCTACAAACCGAATGTCACTTGGAAGATTGTTTAAGAAATCATCTACGTTGGTAGTATTTATATTAAATGATATCTGACAAGTATTATTTTGGCAATCACTTACATTGTCTATAGAAAATTTAACCAGTTGTTCAGGTAGCAATTGTTGTCCGTTTGCCACTAAACCAGTAATTGGGTCTCCGGCTGTAACCTCATTAGGTCCTCCGGCATTTCCAGATAAATAAACCGTATTCCCATCTCCATCTACACCAACTAAAGCAGCATAAATCGTTGTTTCAATTTTAATATTACTATTGTAATTGATATTGATAATAGGTTCTGTAAACTTGAATCCGTCAATCTGCTCAGAAAACTCATCCAAGCCATCAATAGTTGTTACTTCTGCCTCGTTATCATTGAAAACATCAAGTATTTCCGAGCCGGTATCGTTAGTTACATCGTTATCACCAAGCAAAACAGTTTGAGCAAGTACAATCCCAAAAGCAGATTCAATTGCTAAGCCGGAGATATCTACTGAAGCATTAATTTGATCGGTTTCAGAAATGGTGACAAATCTTTCACCGGGACCTGACTGTGTATTTTCTGTAACAGCATTAACCTCATAAGTAACTTCATTATTCAAAGCGTATATCCTATAACCTGTTAAATCGATATTTCTGGAAACAGCATTGGGACTATTTTGAAGAGGGCTAAAATCAATAACTAATGGCTCGTCTGTGTCAGCATCTCTTATATCCGGGAAATTGATCTGTAAAGTATCTAAAGCGATACCTGTATCATTAATTAAATCCGTAACTGATATTTGTCCGGCACTAAGTTCTACATAATGACTTGCATCTGTAAACCTAAACCCGGTATCACTAAAACTACTCGTATTTGAAGTGCCAAAATCCTGAGCTTCAATTTTCGCAGTAACTGAAGAGGCGAAAAGTTCTGAACCGGAAGCTGAGTTTACAATTAAAGCGTTGGGGTCTCTTTGAAATGTTTGTGGAGTATTCCATCTAATAGACACTTCAACTTGAGGATTTGCTAATTGTTGACCATCTAAAGGCAACGTAATAGTTTCTGAAGCTTGATCTACAATAACCCCTGAATTTGATGTTACTATATCTACTTCATCGCCATTGTCTGTGACATTATCAGGGTCACTAATCAACGTCACAATAATATCGCTTAAATCAAATCCAAGATCATTGGTTAAAGTAATTACCAAATCTCCTGATTTAAAAGTAGCACTCTGGAAAAAATCCGTATCTAAATCAATGGTTACTTCCGGTACATTTGCAGGCTGTGGTGGTACAGGATCACCTGATGAAGGTGTAAATCCTGTTCCGGTTAAGTTTTGGAAACTGGCTTCACCCAAACTTCCTCCATCTCCGGAAGCAAAATCACCGATCTGGATTTCCCCGACTTCTGAATTAAATGAAGTAGAAGACCCTTCTATTTCCGGGACAGCATCATCCAAACTACCGAAATCAAATTCTTCATCTGTTGTAATTGAAATTAATCCGCTTGTAGGATCAACTACAAATAAAGAATCCAAATCTTCACTTGTTGAATCTATTAAGGCTCCTGTACTATCACCTAAAAAGACATAGGTCTTATTATTTATAATTGGTATTTCTACCGTGTGTGCCGTTGTAAAGTCCGGTTTATCGGGTACACTTAGATCACAAGAAGCGATAAAGCTTGTTATGATAATTGCAAACCCGAGCAATTTGAATTTAGCCATCTATATATTTTAATTTAAATTAGAATCTAATTTGTGAGTGAAACCACACCAAAAAATTATACGCAGTTTTTTTAGTAAAGACATTAAGAATATGTAATCAAAAAAGGTACTGCCTTTTTCGGTGGTATCTAAGATTTATTTCGGAGTACTCAGCTTTAAAAATTGAACACCAACGATTAAATATAATTTTATAGGAATATCTTTTATCTAATTGGTTAATTCAATGGGAATACCTTCCCATATTTATGGGTACTAATACCTAGTAAATATGAGTAAAGTTAGAAATTATTTTAAGCTGATAAGAGCGGAGAGGGAGGGATTCGAACCCTCGGTACCCTTGTGAGGCACACACGCTTTCCAGGCGAGCCCGTTCGACCGCTCCGGCACCTCTCCGTTTACAATAAGAATGGGCGTCAATGATAGAGCTATTCTGAACCTATATCAATAACTAAAATCCAAATGAGAAAATTTGTGTGGTATAAGCCTTAACGGCTTCTCCATTATCCTTTGCAGGGTTAAATCTCCATTTTTTTGCTGCAGTGAGTGAAGCTTCCATTATCCCGTATCCAATTTCAGTCACAATTTCGAAATCCCGAGCATTCTTCTCGTATTTTCTAATGCTGGAAATAAATATCTCTTCTACGATCCCTTTTTTATCTACTAAAAAAGTAACGTGAACTTCCGCAATAATATCAGCATTTCTGGCTTTTTCAGGTATTGCAGGCTCAATAATTTTCAAGGGAGTAGGCGGTCGCTGCGGGCTTGCTACAGGCTCGTCAGAATCTCCTGTTTGCCCGACTTCACCTTCACCAATTTTTTCCAATGAAAGCATATCTTCAAAATCGAGCAACTCGATGTCTTCTTCAATAATCTCCTCGGTTGGTACCGGAACTGGTATTTGTGGCTTAGGAGGGCTAGCAGGTGCTGTTTCCTGTTTTGTAGCTATAGACTGTTCTATAAATATTTCCTGATTTGGCTCTATATAAACTTTGTCATTGTTTTCTTGTGCATAGCCCGGCCATAATTTAAATATAACAATCATGATAAGTAGTGAACTGATCAAGCAAAGCATAAACCGGTGACGGTACTGCAGTTGCTTATACATCTTATCAGGATCAAAAAATTTCAATGAGTTCTGATTCGTTTCAATTCTTCATCTATTAACTGATGAGTATGGTCTTTTAATGTGTTAATATCTTTAAATTCTGAGGTTTTAATTGGATCAAGGATTGAGATCGAAAAACTAACAATTGGCTCCACTATTTTTGATCCTGATTTCATCGCTATGTGCCCCCCTTCCAAAACCATCGGTTGTAAATTAAAACCATATTCATGAGCAAGCAAAAAGGCGCCGTTCTTAAATCGTTTTAGATCTCCATCAAGTGTTCGGGTACCCTCGGGGAAAATCATCACCGGAATGTTATCCTTTAGTGGTTGTACCAGATTATCAAGGCGTTTTAATGCTGACTTACTATTTCTGTTAATAGTCAAATGACCTGTCAACCAAACCAACCAACCCATTACAGGTATCAGGGCCAGACTTCTTTTAGAAACCCATTTCATTTGCCAAGGTAAATGATACGCCAGTGCCATATCTAAGAAACTCTGGTGATTTGCAACGAATACAGTAGGTACTTCGGGATCAAACTTCTCCGTTCCCTCAATATTGATCTTCCATTTAGGACTGGCTTTCATCATAAGTTTTGCCATTATAGAAAGCACTTTATTTGGAGCCTTTCTGTAGGGATCAAACAGAAAAGTGAATAAAAATACGATCGAGATCAGTACAAAAAAAACAGCGAAAAGAAATGAAAAATAAAGCCAGAGAAAAACACTGAATAATGCTTTCATTAATCTAGATATCTTTTATTGCTTTGCGGATAAAACCATTATGTTTTTTCAGAAGGGTTTCTGCGTGTTCTTTTTCAATCTTCCCAAGTGCCATTACTATTGCTGTTTTAACATGATTATCAGCTTTTTTCAAATACCCAGCTGCTTCTTCGTAGTTCAGATCTGTGAATATCATAATGATCTTTTTTGCTCTTTCCACCAACTTTTTGTTAGTAAGCTGAAGATCCACCATCACATTTTCGTACACTTTACCTTGTCTGATCATAGCTCCTGTTGTAAGCATATTCAGAACCATTTTTTGGGCAGTTCCACTTTTCATTCTTGTACTTCCCATCACTACTTCCGGACCAACTGGAACATCAATTATATAATCCGCATCCACATCAATTTGTTCTTTCGGAACTGTAGAAACCATAATTGTTTTACATCCCCTCTTCTTTGCTTCATTCAAAGCTCCAACAACATAAGGTGTTCTGCCGCTGGCTGCTAAACCGCACACTACATCCGGCGGAAAGATCTCATTATCTCTAACATCAGTGGCTCCGTTCTCTTCGAAATCTTCAGCTCCTTCTTTAGCCACGTACATAGCATCTTTTCCTCCCGCTATAAAACCTTGTACAAGTTCAGGATCGGATCCGAAAGTCGGTGGACATTCTGAAGCATCTACTACACCCAATCTGCCGCTGGTTCCGGCTCCAAAATATAGTAATCTACCGCCCAGATTAAAGCTTTCACTTATCGCTTCAACTGCTTCCGCGATAACATCAGAGCGCAGAGAGACAAGTTTAGCTACTTTTTGATCTTCTTCATTAATTATGCGAACAATTTCTTCAGGTGAAGCAACATCTATCTTCATGCTAGCCTCATTTCTTTGTTCAGTTGCCAGCTTGGATATTTTATCGAATAGTGCTTGTTCTTCAGTCATATAAATTTGTTATCTCCTGTTCAGCCACCAATCGGAAGTACTGTTTCCGGCTGATAGCATTTCCTTGGGGTCTTCTGTTTCAACTTGTTTTAATAATGTAGCAGCCAATGCAAGAATGTTTTCGTCCACCTTGCTTTCTAGTTCTTCAGGATTGAAGTGATCTTTCACAAAGTGAGTATCGTATTCGGCTTCTACAAAATCCTTATGATTCAATGTAAATTCACAAAAAGGGATCGTTGTTTTGCAACCTACAATCTCATATTCATCCAGTGCTCTGAGCATTTTGCTAATGGCAGCTTTCCTGTCTTTGCCATGCACAGTAAGCTTTGAGATCATCGGATCGTAATTGATCGTTACCTCCTGCCCTTCTTCCACACCTGCATCTACACGGATTCCATCTCCCGTTGGCACACGATGTTTATGCAACATTCCGGTACTCGGTAAAAAATTATCGCTTGGATCTTCTGCATATATTCTGCACTCGATAGAATGTCCACTGATCTTCAGGTCTTCCTGAGTAAAAGGAAGTTCTTTTCCTTCAGCTACTAAGATCTGAGTTGCAACCAGATCAACTCCTGAGATCATTTCGGTTACCGGATGCTCTACCTGTAGCCTGGTATTCATTTCCAGAAAATAAAAATCCAGATGTTTATCTACTAAGAACTCAATGGTACCAGCTCCAATATAATCACAGCCTTTTGTAGCTTTTATCGCAGCCTCAGCCATTTTTTCTCTTAACTCCGGAGTAAGTAATGCACACGGAGCTTCCTCAATAACTTTTTGGTGACGTCTTTGTACAGAACACTCTCTATCGAAAACATGAACCACATTTCCGTGCATATCGGCCACTACCTGGAATTCTACGTGTCTTGGCTCTTCCAGATATTTCTCAATGTAGATTCTGTCGTCACCAAAAGCATTTTTTGCTTCGGATTTAGCAGCTTTAATACTGCTTTCGAATTCATCCTTTTTATGAACAATTCTCATTCCCTTACCACCTCCACCTGCAGCAGCTTTCACTAGTATCGGATACCCGATCTCATCTGCGACTGTAGATGCTTCTTCCAGATCTTTTAATTCAGACTTCAATCCCGGAGGTGTTGGAATGCCTAATTTTGTAACCAATTCACGGGCGGCCGTTTTATCTCCCATAACAGTAATGGCATGTGGTTTCGGGCCAATAAAGATAATTCCTTCTTTTTCACAACGCTCAGAAAAAGCAGCGTTTTCGCTCAGAAAACCATACCCCGGATGAACAGCATCTGCACCTGTTTTTTTAACTGCATCAATGATCTTATCCATAACCAGATAACTCTCTGATGAAGCGGCTTCTCCAATAAATACAGATTCATCTGCGTGTAGCACGTGTGGCGAAGCTGCATCAGGTCTTGAATACACAGCAACTGTTTTAATTCCTAGTTCTTTACAAGAATGAATTACTCGTAGTGCAATTTCACCACGGTTTGCAATAAGTACTTTCTTTATATCTGGCATTTAAAAGCGGTTTTTTATTTAAGGAATAATACCGCTTTACTAAGAGATTCTCCAAGCGGATTTACACTGCTTTTTTTAAGTCGAGCAACACTTTGGGAAGAATGTATAGTTTCTCCGACTGATTCAGGTAGGCGCGTTTATTAAATACATCGTAATCGTTTTCTTCTATCTTTTCGAGAATACGGCTATAATTTCTATGAGCAAGATAAACCGGTAGTCGGCTGTCTTTATCAAGCATCTCTATTCCTGAAAAGGCTCGATCATAATATTCCCTGGCTCGTGCAATCTGAAATTTCATAAGCTCAATTAATTTTCCGCTTTTCTTTTTAGCGAAAAGCTCCTCTTCTGTAACATTGAACTTTATAAGGTCTTCTTTTGGAAGATAAATTCGTCCGCGTTCAAGATCTTCTCCCACATCTCTGAGAATATTTGTGAGCTGCATGGCTATTCCAAGATCAGTAGCTTTTTCTATTGCAGCATCAGAGGTATATCCGAATACCTCTATAGTCATCAAACCTACTACAGAAGCAACTTTATATGAGTAATCATATACCTCCTGAAATTTTTCAAATCTTGTAATTTCAAGATCCTGTCGAACTCCTTCTATCAGCAACAACGGTAATTCTTTAGATACTTTATATCTCTTTAAAGAATCGGCATATGCACTAAGAATTGGATCATGAACAGTATACCCATTATAGACTTTGTCCAGATCTTTTTTGAACATTTCCAACTTTCCATCAATTTCTGAGAGTGTGAGTTTTTCATCTCTGATAAGGTCTTCGGCTTCATCAACCAAATTATCCAAATACCTGCACATCCCATAGATTGCGAAAATACCTCTTTGCTTATCATTAGGCAGAAATCGGGTAGCTAAATAAAAAGTCTTTGCGTGATAACGGGTTATAGCTCTGCAATGACTATAGGCTTGCTTTAGCTCTTCATCGCTTACATCTTCAATCACTGATCTATGGAACGAAGTCATTTCATAGATCGGCCTGAAAAGAGAATATGGTATTTGTAGAAGGTTTGTCATTGTACAATGGCTATAATGCTAAATTCTACGAAAAAAGTTCCTGTTCAGATTTAAAATTACCGTAATAAATATCTTTCAAAAAGTTCACTATCTTCAAGCTCATTCAAAAGTGCGTTTTATAGCTTTGAAAATTAAAAAAGGTTGAGTTCATCTTACATCAGGAGTGTGTATGAATAAAAAAGTGACAATTTATGAGGTAGCTAAAAGAGCCGGAGTTGCTATCTCTACCGTATCAAGAGTATTGAATGGTTCTCAAAATGTATCTGAGGACACCAAAGTAAAAGTTAACGATGTAATTAAGGAACTGAATTTCCGTCCACAGGTAAATGCACGGAAACTGGCCAGCAAAGAACCTCAAATGCTTGCCATTGCTGTACCTTCTTTTACCACTCCATTCTTTAATGAAGTATTGAAAGGTGTAAAAGATGAGATCAGTAAAATGGATCTGGATATCATCTTGTATAATACCGGATCAAAGAATCCTGAAGAGGCTGTTCATAATTTCTTTGACAGAGGGACAGCTGATGCACTTATTCTTCTTTCCATCGATGTAACTGACAAAATTCATGAAGTTTTACAGTCTACTCAAACACCCGTTGTTTTGGTAAACTCTGCACATGAAAGTTATAATTATTTTATGCTGAATGATTACAAAGGCGGATATATGTCTGGTGAACATTTGGTGAAAAACGGATTCCAAAATATTGGAATGATCAGTACTGTTACCAAAAATAAATCCTCATCTGAACGAGAGCGAGGTTTTATTGACGCCTTAAAGAATTATAAAATGAATATTGATGAAAGCCTTTTCATTACCGGTGATTCTGAAAAACACGGTGGTTTTACAGAAGAAGCAGGGTTTGAAGCCATCAATAAATATGCTGAAATGGGCAAATTTCCGGATGCTATTTTCTGTGCAAATGATACACAGGCACTTGGAGCTATTCATGCCATCAATAAACTTGGGATGAGTGTTCCTGAAGACATCGCTTTGATGGGCTATGATAATATCAAATTCTCAAAGTATATGGACCTGACTACTGTGAATCAGAAAATGTATTCCACCGGAGTTCAGGCTACTTCCAGATTATCAGAAATTATTCGAAATCCTGATCAGGATCTCATACAAACAACTATAGATCCTGAACTCATAGAACGAGGATCAACTAAAAATTCTAAAAAATAAAGTGAACGCAAACTTTACTACTCAGGAAGCACTCGATCATTGTATTACAGAAACAGCTGTTGAAGGATTACAATCCTACAAAGGAAAAGTCCGGGAGGTTTACGATCTTGGGTCAGATAAACTTGGTATTGTTGTCACCGATCGTATCTCTGCATTTGATTATATCATGAAACAAGCCATTCCTTTTAAAGGACAGATCCTGAATCAAATGGCTGCTTTTTCTTTTGATAAAGTAAAAGACATCATTGCGACTCACATTATTGATGTACCACATCCGAATGTAACGATCGCCAAAAAATGTGATCCTGTTCCTATTGAAGTTGTGATCCGTGGTTATTTAACCGGACATGCATGGAGAACTTACAAGTCAGGATTAAGGGAATTATGCGGAGCTTCACTTCCCGAAGGATTGAAAGAACATGATAAATTTCCGGAACCTCTCCTCACCCCTGCTACCAAAGCAACGGAAGGTCACGACGAAGATATCTCAGAAGCCAATATCCTGAACCGCGGAATCGTCGATGAAAAACTCTGGTATCAGATTCGAGAAACAGCTTTCAAGCTTTTTGAGCGGGGAACTGAAGTTGCAGCCAAACAAGAATTGATCTTAGTAGATACTAAATATGAATTTGGTTTGTACAACGGTGAACTCACATTGATCGATGAAGTTCATACTACTGATTCTTCCCGTTATTTTTATTCAGATGGTTATGAAGAACGTCAGGCTAAAGGTGAGCCACAGAAGCAACTCTCTAAGGAATTTCTTCGGGAATGGCTGATGGAACACAACTTTCAAGGTTTAGACGGACAAACGCTCCCTGATCTCCCCGACTCCTTCCGAATGGAAGTATATGAGCGTTATGCTGAATTATTTGGTTTACTTACCGGAAAAGAATTTGAGCCTAAGTTGGAGAAGGATTTTGATACGGTGCTGGGTGAGATTTTGAGTAAAACTTAAACATACAATTGGGATATAATTAACTAGATGCGTCATATTCTTATGTCGAAGCGCTCTCCTTCGTTTCGGAAGTAGTGATATTCTTTGATCCCTTGCTTATCGGTCGGACGGCTCTAAGCCGTCTGACCGATGCTAGTTGAGTATTCGGAATCTAAATATCTAAGTTCTCTATCGGACTTTTAACATCTTTCATGCTTCGTGAGCTTACATGTGTATAAATCTGAGTAGTAGAAATATGTTGATGCCCTAATAATTCCTGTATAAAACGAATGTCGGTTCCGTTATCCAATAAATGTGTAGCGAAAGAATGACGCAATGTATGCGGCGTGGCTTTCTTTTTGATATTGGCTTTTTTTCTATGTCTCCTCATTAGTTGTTGAACAGAAGCGCTCGAATATTTCCCTCCATTCTGTCCTTCAAATAAATATTCTGACGGTTTGTACTCTTTCACATACTTTCTTAGTAGCTCTAAAACTTTTGGTGATAAAATAGAATACCTGTCCTTATTCCCTTTGGCTTGGTTGATACGAATTTGCATACGGTCTGAATCAATATCACTAATTTTGATATTGAGGATCTCTCCTAAACGTAACCCTGCCGAATAACAAAGAGTAAAAATTGCTTTATGCTTCAAATTGGTAAATGTATTTAGAAATCTTTGTACTTCTTCCACTGACAGCACTTCTGGTATGGTAGAAGGTTTTTTCATTTTTATATTGAAATCGAAATCACTTTTTTCCAGAAGCACGTTTTCATATAAAAACTTAATTGAAGCAAGATGTTGCTTCATAGTAGAATAGCTGTAGCCTAAATTTTGCTTGCAATGGTAAAAGTAATTTTCCAATTCCTTTTCACCAACCTCTTTAAGCTTTTTGGCCTTTATATAACCAAGAAATAATTTTAATCCGTTCAAATAAGCATTTACTGTATTTGAACTATAATTTTTAAGAATAAGCTGATGTTTGTACTTTGATAATAAATCTTTTGTATTCATTATATTCTTTAAATTTAGTAGAATATGTTGAATAAAACTTAAACATCAAACTGGGATATGATGAACTAAATGCGTCATATTCTTATGTTAGGCACAAGCTGAAAAAACAACCAACATTGAACAATAAACCACTTATAGAATATATCAGTCGCTATGTGAATTTAACACAGGATGAGATAAATTTATTATTGGAATATATAACGCACAGGAAATATTTGAAAGGACAATATGTTATTCAACAAGGCGACATTTGCCGTTTTGAAAGTTTTGTAATCAAAGGTTGTCTAAAAACCTTTTACGTGGACAACGAGGGACAAGAACACGTTGTACTGTTTGCGATTGAAAATTGGTGGACTGCCGACCTTGGGAGTTTTTTAACCCAAAAACCAGCAGATTACAATGTTCAATGTATCGAAAACACCGAAGTCATTCAATTCTCGTTCGATAAATTGGAATTGTTATATCAAAAAATCCCAAAACTTGAACGGTTCTTCCGAATTATCATCCAAAAGGCTTTTGTAGCATCCGAAAAACGCATTATTAGAAATTTCAGTCTTTCTGCCAAAGAAAGGTATATTGAATTCAAAAACACTTATCCGCAAATAGAACAAAGAGTACCGCAATATTTGATTGCTTCCTACCTCGGAATCACCAAAGAATTTTTAAGCAAGATTCGAGGTCAAATAATTGCTGAACAATAGTAATATAGATTAACCTTTTTTTTTAACCTACCTTATTTTTATTCGCTAACAAGTCATAGAACTTTGTGTTATTAATTTAAACATAAAAATTATGACAAGTTTATTAGAAAAAATCAGCGACCTGAACGATTTAGTTCTTCAGGGAAAAGCAATGGACGCTTTTGAGAAGTATTATCATCAGGATGTTTCAATGCAAGAAAACGAAAATCCACCAACTCTCGGAAAGAAAAAAAATAGAGAACGGGAAATGGAATTTTTTGACTCTATAGTGGAATTTAGAGGTGCAAAACCATTAAAGGTCAGCGTTGGAGAAGGAATTTCAATGGTCGAATGGCATTACGATTACTCTCACAAAGATTGGGGAGATAGAAACTACACTCAAATTTCCGTTCAAGAATGGAAAAATGGTCAAATCATCCGTGAAAAATTTTACTATAACTCTTAAAAACGAATAAATTATGAAAAACAAAATATTTAAAACAAATGATTCTTACATCGGGCTTATCTTAAGAGCCACTCTCGCAATAGTCGTTTTTCCACACGGAGCTCAAAAACTTTTCGGTTGGTTCGGAGGTTATGGGTTTTCTGGAACAATGGGATTTTTTACTGAAACGGTCGGATTGCCTTGGATTATCGGATTTTTGGTAATCGTACTCGAATCAATCGGTGCAATAGCACTATTAGCAGGTTTCGCGACAAGAATTATTGCATTCTCATATATTCTATTAGCACTTGGAATTACATTTACTTCTCACTTTGAAAATGGGTTCTTTATGAACTGGTTTGGCAATCAAGCTGGAGAAGGTTACGAATACTTCATCTTATGGATTGGAATTGCAATAGCTTTAACAATTATTGGTGGTGGCAAATATTCAATCGACAGTAGTATGAAAGAGAACACATAAAGCCAGTGCCTAACAATGTATAAAAAAAATAGGACAGAAAGTGCTTAAACAAAGGCTTGGTCGTACTTGCGAGGTCGCCATATTTTTAATTTGTATTTTAGCCAACAAAAAGTTAAAAAGAAAATTAAAAATATGGCTTCGTGCTATACGGAAAGTTAGGTGCTTACCGACTGCCCTACTTTTCTTATACTAACCGTTGTATGTCATTAAAACTTTCCTGAGCAGTTGAATAAAATCGAAATAAAAAAAGGACAAATCCTACAAAAAAAAGGTGACTTAAACACTAAGGTTTATCAAGTTGAATCCGGGTTGTTGCGTAGTTATTCCATCGACGAAAAAGGGAAAGAACATATTTACATGTTTGCTCCGGAAAACTGGATCATTGCAGATAATCAACCGCCGGATATACCCTGTGAATTGTTTATCGATGCTTTAGAAGATTCGGTTGTTATTTCAACTGAGAAAAATGATTTATCCATCACCAACGAAGATTCGAAAAAAATAATTAAACGGTTAGGCGTTCTTCAAAATCGAATAATTATGTTAATGAGTGCTTCTGCAATCGAGCGCTACGAACATTTTATCGAAACCTATCCGGATATCGTACAGCGAGTTCCCCAAAAACTGATTGCCTCCTACCTGGGTATAACCCCTGAAGCACTTTCCGCCGCTAAAAGAACAAGAGCGCTTAAAAAGTAACTCGTACCCCTCGTTTATTTCTTAATGTACATTAATGACATTGGCTGCTCTATGCCTGAAATTTGTTTCTAGATAAACAAAACGATTAATGATATTAATCAATCAAAAAAATAGAAAATATGAATACAGCACTTTGGATTGTTCAAGGACTATTGGCAGCTATGTTTCTCATGGCCGGCCTGATGAAACTGGCTAAATCAAAAGAAGAACTAAAGCCCAAAATGGGTGACTGGGTAGATGCCGTTTCGACACCCGGATTCAAACTTATTGGATTATTAGAATTTTTAGGTGCCGTTGGCGTCGTATTGCCTATGGCGATTGATGTGCTACCGATACTAACACCTGTTGCAGCAATCGGTCTTGTCATGACTATGCTGGGCGCCATGGGTTTACATATTCAAAGAAAAGAATTCGATGCAATCAAGAAAAACGTACCGCTATTGCTTCTTGCACTATTTGTAGCCGTTGGCAGACTCATCATAATTCCCATTTCATAACTAATAAATCACAAACAAAATGAAAACTTCAGTACTGCTAAAGGCCTCTTCAATCTTGTGGATCATCTGGGGCATTGTTCACATATTTGCCGGAGTATTGACCATGAAAGGCATTTTGACCAATGATATTTCTTCCTCAGTTTCAGGCATTGCTGATGCAGTTGAACCAAGTATTGTTCAGATGGACTATTCAGAAGCATCAGGAGCAATAATTGGGCAACACGGGTTCAACCTGTTTTGGATTGGAATTGTAACTTTCATTTCAGCATTCTTTGTGTGGAAAGGAAACCGAAATGCAATTTTCCTTGCAGCTATTACCGGCGGTCTCGCAGATTTAGGTTATTTCCTTTTTATGGATCTGGGTGGGTTTGTGAATTTCGTACCGGGAACTGTAATGACAATTGTTTCTTCATTAGCAATCATTTTGAGTTTTTACGCTTACTTTAAAACTCGGAATAAGAAACTTACCCAATAAAACACCACCTTTAATATTGTATAACTTAATGGCGGTTGGGATGTTAATTCAAACCGCTATTTCTCTAGTACGAGACCGCTAGCTGCTAGCAAAATCAACCTTCTTGTTTTTCAAAACGAGCATACATGTTTTGAATGATGCTTTCTTTGTTTGATTTGAATTTATTTACAAATGGTTTGGCTCCATCTTTCAAATGATCATTCAAGTTATTGTCGCTCCATTGTGCAATTTCCAATATGATCGGCAACAGCTCTTTCCCCTTCTGTGTTAGACTATAAATATTGGTCTTTTTGTTTCCTTCAAGTTTACCTTTGTTAATAATGCCTAGTTCTTCAAGCATTGAAAGTCTGTTTGAAAGTATATTCGTAGCAATTTTTTCGTTGGAGTTGCTAAACTCACTATACGTTTTCTTTCCGGAGAACATCATATCTCTAATAATTAATAATGACCACTTATCCCCTATTAAGTCCAGTGCTGAACTAATCGGACAATTCGACCTGAATTTTTGTTTCATTATTTTCTGATTTTAACTTGCATTATGAAAGTTATTCTATATTTTACTTGCAAAACAAAAGTAAAAATAATCAGAGGAACTACAAACCTAATATGAAAGATTCTGAAATAGCTATTCTAGGAGCCGGTGTTGGTGGATTAACAACGGCTATAGCTCTTCATCAAAGTGGCTTTAGAAACATTCAAATTTATGAGCGTAGAAATAAAGCAACAACGATTGGAGCCGGTATCGTTATTTGGGCAAATGCGAGTAAGATTTTGAGTAGACTAAATCTCATTAGTGAGATCGAAAAAATTGGGGGCTCAATAAATCAAATGCAACGTTGGACAGAAAAGGGTGAATTTATTGGCACAATAAATATAAATGAAATTGACTCTTACACCGGAGCAAAAAGCTTTGCTATAAGCCGTAAAGATCTCCAAGAAATTCTACTTCAAAAGATTGATAAACTTAATATTCCAATACTCTACAACTATAATGCACAACAAATTTCCACACAAGAAAACTCGGCATTCATAAACTTTGGTAATGAGATTTCAGTTAAATCCGACATCATAATTGGCGCAGATGGAAGAATGAATTCTGTTGCCCGAAAATATGTGAATGGTACCAATCAGCCTATCTATCAAAATTTTGTCAATTGGATTGGAATAGTAGAAAGTGAACATCCTGTTTTTCCGGAAAACAACGTTTTAGACTATTGGGGTTGCGGTGAACGCTTTGGAATCGTACCGATAAATAAATGCAAAGGTTACTGGGCGGGAGGAAAATCCTTACCTCTAAATTCATCGTTCAAAAAACAGAACCCGAAAGATCTATTGCTTGAACTATTTGGTTCCTGGTCTCCAAATATCAAAGAAGTTATCGCATTGACCAACGAAGAAAACATCAAATACATTGAGGTTTTTGACCACAATCCTATTCCCAAGTGGTATAGAAACAATGTGTGTTTAATTGGTGATGCCGCTCATGCTGCTTTACCAACTTCAGGTCAAGGCGCCTGCCAAGCAATAGAAGATGCGTGGCATTTTACTTCAATTTTAAATAAGGCTGAAACTAATGAAGAGGCCTTTAGTCAGTTCCAAAAAATAAGATTTGATAAAACGACTGCAATCACAATGGCTGGACGTAATTTTGCAAAATCAGTATTCAATGAAGACCCACAGTTTTGCGAAGAGAGAAATAAAAACGCAAAGAAAGCAGACTATAAAAGTGCCGGTAAAAATATTGCGAAACTTTGGGGTACAGACTTACCCAAATAAAACCGTCAGCTATCATCATTTTAGCTTCATAATTACTAGATTATTCCGACATCAGATTTAACATTTATCTTTCATTATTATCTAATTTATGAACAAGAAGATCAATTGGGGAATTATTGGTTGTGGAAATGTAACAGAAGTTAAAAGTGGTCCGGCATACCAAAAAGTAGATGGCTTTGAGCTAATCGCTGTAATGAGGCGTGATGAAGAAAAAGTGAAAGATTACGCTGAGCGTCATAAAGTTAAAAAGCATTACACCGATGCTGATCTATTGATCAATGATGATGACGTTGATGCTGTTTATATCGCCACTCCACCCGACTCCCATTTAGAATATGCGCTCAAAGTTGCAAAAGCCGGAAAACCCTGCTGTATTGAAAAACCAATGGCACCAGCCTATGAGGAATGCTTAGAGATTACCCGGGCTTTCGAAATCGAAAAAATCCCCTTGTTTGTAGCTTATTACCGAAGGTCATTGCCCCGTTTTCTTAAGGTCAAAGAATGGCTTGATCAAAAGTGCATCGGAGAAATCAGGCATATAAACTGGAACTACTCCTGCCCTCCAAAGGATATCGATCTTCTTGGCACTTATAATTGGCGTACTGATGCCAAAATAGCCAAGGCCGGCTATTTCGACGATCTGGCTTGCCATGGACTTGATCTGTTCAGTTATTATTTCGGTAATGTTCGAACAGCTAAAGGAGTAAGCACCAATCAACTCGGTTTATACACTGCTAAAGATGCGGTTACGGGTTCATGGATTTACGAAAATGGAATCACCGGATCGGGAAGCTGGAATTTTGGGAGTTATCGTTATGAAGATGAAGTTGAGATCATCGGTAGCAAAGGAGCGATCCGATTCTCTATTTTTAAGAACGAGGATGTTGAACTGGATAGCGAAACCAAACAAGAGAAAATCTTTATAGAACATCCCGAACACATTCAGTTTTATCATGTTGAGAATATGAAAAGAGAATTGATGGACAAGAATTTTTCGCACCCTTCTACCGGAAGTTCAGCTACGCATACTGCCTGGGTAATGGATCAGATCTTGAAATAGTAGATTTTTCTAACTCCATACTTCAATCCCTTTTTAACTCAGATCTACTTTTAGATTATAACTAGACAAGATCAGATCAAACCCTTAAAATATTAGTAACAATTATTGGGTATTGAGTATCCTTAGCAAAAATGCGGAACTGAAGTATGAAAGATGTTGAAGAATTTTGTCCTAGTGACAAAAAGGATTGGAGAGATTGGCTCGAATTGAATCACGGCAAAAAAGATGCGGTTTGGCTTATCTTTTTTAAGAAAAAGTCTCCCAATTATAATTTAAGCTGGAGTGAATCGGTTGATGAAGCTCTTTGTTTTGGCTGGATCGACAGCACTAAAAAGGGCATAGACAATGAAAAATACAGACAGTATTTCTGCAAACGGAAACCAAAAAGTAATTGGTCTAAGATCAATAAGGATAAAGTGAAAACTTTAATTGATCAGGGACTTATGAAAGAAGCCGGTTTCAAAAGTATTGAAATCGCAAAAGAGAATGGTTCCTGGACAATTTTAGATGAAGTTGAAGCACTTGTAATTCCTGAGGATCTGAAATCAGCATTTGAAAAGTATAAAGGCTCAATGGAATACTTTAACAGCCTTAGTAAATCTGTTAAAAAACAACTTTTGTACTGGATAGTGTCTGCTAAAAGAATAGAAACTAGGCAAAATAGAATTCTGGAGATCGTAGAAAATGCCGGTCAAAAGATGAAGCCAAAACAATTCCGGTAACAAAAAGATAAAAGCCCTGAAATCGCATGAAAAAGAAACCCAATAAACTTGTACTCAGAATAGTATTACTGGTTGGAACTATAGTTTCCTTATTCTTTGTGCCCTGGCTTTTAGTGTGGGCGTGGATATTACCTCTGCCCGATTCGGTTCAGGATCAAGCAAATGAAGCGATCGAACATGGCTTTGATGGAATAATAGTTTATGTAGATGAAGGAGGCGAACCTCCCGCTTTTTATGCAGCGGGCTTTCACAATAAGGAAAATAAAATACCCGCTAATCCTAAAGCTTTATTCAAGATCGCCAGTATCAGCAAGCTCTACACTGCGGTTGCTGTTACTAAACTGGTCAATGACGGTCGTTTGGATCTCGATGGAACTCTTGCTGATTACCTACCCGAACTTGATGGAAGAATCGAAAATGCAAGTACAATCACTTTGAGAATGATGTTAAAGCATCGAAGTGGTATTCCCAATTTTACGGATGCCCCGAATTTTTGGGCAGCCCCAACACAAACCTATAAAGAAAGTCTTGCACTGATTCTGGACAAACCGGCTAACTTTGAACCTGATGAAGACTATGAGTATTGCAATACTAATTATCTGTTACTCAATAAGATCATGGAACATATTTTGGGTTATGAGACCTTTCAGTTCATTCAGGAAGAAGTTCTGACTCCGCTGAATCTTAACAATACTTTCGCATCACTAGATGAAGTAAATATTGACAGCGTGATGAGCGGATATCATGTAGGACATCCTTTTGATTTAAAAGAAGACGAGCATGGTATGCTGGCCACCGCTGAAGATGTCGGTATCTTTCTGCGTGCATTGAATGATGGGACATTATTTGAAGAAGAAGAACAGGAAATCTACTCTTCAATTTATCAATATGACCACAAAGGGTGGGTTCCCGGTTATCAGAGTATTGCCGAATACGACGAAGATATTGATGCGGTAGTTATCCAGTTTACAAGCACAACTGATCCTAAGTTATATAACTGGAATTTAGCGGATATTGTTTATGGTCGAGTTATTAAAATATTGGGTGAAAATTAGAAACTTAGGATTTATAAAGTAAACATCTTGCTGCTCCGGAATCCAGACTTTCATTAAATCAGTTGGCTTTTTTAACGATTACTTTCCGAATGTGATTAGAAATGATCAGATCAATTCCGTAAAATATTAAACGTTATTTACTGGGAGCAGGAGCTCCCTTCTTATAATCCCAAGCAAGAGCTTGGGATGGAGAAACTATCTGGGCTTTGTAGCACATATGAATAAGACACTTATCTTATTAATGACAATTTTCCTTACTCAAGTGACTTTTGGACAAAATACGGATGAGTTAATGAAAATGTGGAATTCGGAAACTATGAAAATCGAAGACCGTGAAAAAGACAGCATTGATTCTGAAATAAAAGATATAAATCCTGTTGAAAAAGTACTTCTTAGCACACTTTACTCTGAAGGTAAATTGAAAATATTTAGACAATCCCAGTCAATTAGAAAACTTGTCAAAACTTACATGCGGTATGATACAACTTTTACCGAAAGCTATTACTTCATGGGGCGCTGGCCATTATACGCTGAAATAGAGCATTCATATCAAAAATCACCTGACAAATTCTACTTTGACAAGACAAATTTGATGCTTTGGGTCGACTCAGATTTAAACGAATACACTATTGAAAATGATAAGGCAAACGATTGGTGGTGGAAACTATTAGAATCAATGGACAAGTTAATGATTGCAGCTGATTCTGAAAAGAAACAGGTTAATGAAGACCAAATAAAACTACCTGACCTTCCACCCATGTCAAAGAAAGATTCTCTTCAACTGATTGAACTAAAAAAGCAATTTGAAGGATTAATGAAAACTATCCCTGACAGTTTAAAGAAATAAATCCATGCTACTGCAAAACCTATAATCAAAGTGATCTGATAGACATGAAATACCTGAGTATAGATTTACATCCCCTTTTAACCTATCCCCCAAGCAAAAGATCTATTACAATTTTCTGGATAATATTCTTAACACTTCTCATAAACTCTTGTGATTACCGGACACCTAGCAAGGATAGATTCGAAAAGATTACGGGAATAGAACTAAGTGACTCTATAAAAGTTCTAAACGATAGTTTTACAGAAATGGGCCCTGATTATAGCCTTTCTTACAAACTCACTTTAAGTCAAAATGAATGTGAAAATGTGATAATTAAGATTCAAGAAAGAAATAATTGGAATCTACAGCATGATGAATGGGAGTTCAATAAGACAGCTAATAACACTTATTACAACATTACCTTTTCCATTGAGAATTGTCAGTTAAGTTACCTTGAATATGTACTGTAAATACATTTTCTCTAATTTCCTCGCCGAGATAGATAAACAGAAATTGAGCTTTTTCCCAAGCAAGAGCATAGGATGGAGAAAGGAACCTGAAAAGTACATTTTTGGAGTTTGAAATTATGAGAAAGGAAACAGGAGTTAATTCTCACTTAGAATCTGAATAATCTCTTTTCCTTCCATGAAAATTGTATATATCACAAACAGGATTATTAGAAAACCAAAGTACATCTGTATTTTATGAATAATACTCATCCCTTTTGATATGTCCGGATTAGTCTTTTCGAGATCACCGATGAAGCTTTTAATTCTTCTCGCCTTAATTACAAAAAGCCAAGTAGCTATCCCAAAGCCTGTTAGAAAAAATATCTGGTAGATTTGATTTGAGATCTCATATCCCAGAAGTTCGGAAATAACCTCTCCCAAGATTAAGGACAGAAAATACCAACCTATAAATGCCCCAAAAGCAATTATTCCATTTCGAAAAAAATTTTTTCCTTCAATTTTAGTCATTATTAAAAATCGAGACTAACCTACTCTAAATTTCAGCTCCTCAATCGTAGCTAATATCTCATTTCGGTCCATTTCACGGTAACGCTCAGGAAGTAATTCTTTAGATGTACATTCGATGACTGCATTCAGAGTCTGTAATTCCACTTCTTCCGGATAGGTTGGTGGGATGAAATCTGCTAGTGCTGCATCCAGAATTTCCGGTGTGACTTTCTTTCTCCCTTCTGCCGCTGCACGGAATTTCGCCCTCGTTAAAGCCGCTTCCATATCGGCTCCCGAGAATGTTTTCAATCCTTGCTGAACAACTGCAGGAATATAATCTTCAGTGAGCTTTAAGCTGGTCTTCTTAGCCATGGCTTCATAAAGCTCGATTCGCTCTTCTTTGGTATGAGGAGGGAACAATGCTAAATGTTCTTCCGCCCTACCCTGTCGTTTTAAATCGATTGGCATCAGATCAGGTCGTGCCGTCATCAAAAACCAAACAATTTTACCGCGATTGGTAGTATCACTCATAAAAGTAGCGATCTGCGAGAATACACGACTGGAAACTCCGCTGTCTCCTCCGGCATTTCGATCTCCGAGATAAGCATCCGCTTCATCGATCATCACCGCTACCGGCGACATCGCCTTTAACAATGATAATATCTTTTCGAGATTTCCTTCCGTTACCCCCTGCCATTGACTTCTGAAATTCTTTAGTTTAACCATTGGTATTCCAACTTCACTCGCAAAACAAGTCACTAAAAATGTTTTTCCCGTTCCTACCGGACCACAAACCAGATAACCCATCGGCATTACATCCTGTCGGCCTGCTTTAAGCGCTTTAACCGCCTGACGAAGGTGTTGCTTCACATGAGTATGTCCCGCAACGTTATCGAGCGTATACGGCGTTTCCACAAATTCTAACAATCCATATGCTTCCGCTTCGATCAGATCTTTCTTGTTTTCCGATAATCCATCGAAAGTGATCTTTTCCTGATTCTCACGAGCATTGGAAAGCACACTTCGGATATTCACATAATTCAATCCGGCCGTTTGCTGAGCTATGATCGCTGGAGAAACCTCTGAAAGCTTTTTGAAATCATCATTTTTGGTTTCGAATTTCACAAACTCCAACCGATCTGCTTCTCCCGGAATATTGATCTTGATCTCTGTAGTATAAGGATTCTGTACAATGGTTTTATTCAGGTCAGCAAGATTTTCGGTGATCATCACACAAGTAAAATCTGATGCCAAAAACATAGGGTCATGTGCCCAACGTGATAAATACACCTGAGAAGTTCTGTCCTCATTTCCGGTTGAACCGGCATCACTCATCGGCACTATGGTTTCAGCATAATCAATAATAAGTGCTATGCTTTTCTTCTGGTCTAAACGAAGTCTGAAATACTGTTCCAGCAACGACATCACTCTTACCGGATCTTTAGGCATTTTTTGAGCGTATTCAGTTCCAACAATACTGTCTCGCCCTGCGATAGCCTGATTAAAATCCTGTTGAGATTCTTTATCTCTGAAATAAATTCCGGAAGCTCTGTCGTAGAACACCACGAAATCACGAGCGCCAAAAAATTCGTCTGACAAAAACGATTTCAAACGATTGAATTCTGTTCCTTCATCAGTTTTAAGTGCAACCATATCGTGCACGTTTCCGTGAATCAAAAAAGTATTTATGGTTCTGCTAAGGTATTTTCTCGCAAATTCCTGCGACCACTTCGGATAATGATCAAACATATGCCCTACTCAATAATAGTTAGTCTTATTGTCTCAATTCGGCTTTGAGTCGCCTTACTAATAATGAATTTATTGCCTTCAATCAGCACTTCTTCATTCACTTTTGGAATGCGCCCCAAATGATTGATAACATAACCCGCTACGGTATCATACTGAGAAGGTTCCAAAGGAATTTTAATTTCTTCGAAGGCATTCATTAACTCATCAATTTCAACATTTCCGCTTACCACAAAATTGTTTGGCGCGATTCGTTTCATTACCTCACTGTCGGTATCATATTCATCCTGAATATCACCAACCACTTCTTCTAGCAGATCTTCGATGGTGATCATACCAGCAGTTCCACCGTATTCATCCAGCACAATTGCTACAGATAAATTAGACTGACGAAATTCCTGCATCAGGTCTTTCGACTTTTTACTGGAAGGAACCAGTTTTATAGGACGAATGATCTCATGCAACGACTTTGGGTTTTTGAAGAAATCGTGAGCAAACACAACACCAATCACATCATCAATACTGTCGCGATATACGGGAAGCTTTGAATGTCCTGATTCGATCATGGTATTCAGCACTTCTTCAATGGGTGTAGATTTATCCACAGCTTCGATATCGATTCGTGGAATCATGGATTCTTTTACACGCATATTTGAAAGTTCGAGAACATTGTGAAGTATCTCAGAGTCATCTTCGTCAATATCTTCGCTTCCACCGCTTTCACGAAGCTCTTTAACGATCAGTTCCACATCCTGCCTTCGATAAAATTGTTCGGTTTTCGCTGCATCAGGAACAAGCCATTTGATCAGCACATTCGAAGATCCGTTTGCTATAGCGATCAACGGTCTTAAGATCCAATAAAACAACCTCAAGGGAAGTGCTATCACATTAACCATAATATCTGCCTGTGCTCTGAAAATCGCTTTAGGAAGGATTTCCCCAAAAAGCATAATAATGAGTGAAGCTATAAACGTTTGTATTGCCAGTATCTGAAATGACGATGGCTCAACACCAAACCACAGGTCGGTGTAATGCATAATGGGCTCAACAAGAAACAACGCCATTAAAGTAGCATATACAACATTTACAATGTTATTTCCAACCAGAGTAGTCGTGAGAAAAGTATCGGGATTTTTAGTAAAGAATCCGATAGAACTTGAGATGAGATTATTTTTTCTGGAAGCTACTTCAAGTTTGAGTTTATTTGCCGTTACAAAAGCAATTTCGGATCCCGAAAAAAATCCACTCAGTAAAATAGTTCCGGTAATGAGAAGCCATTCCATAATTTATTTGGCTCCTTTTTCTACTTCTTTACAATATTTGAAACTCGATGGAGGTTCGTCTTTCATTAACGAAATGTTAGTTCTTATTTACCGGTAAAAGATGGTTTCCTTTTTTCCAGAAACGCACTTGTACCTTCTTTAAAATCATCAGTGTTATACAATTCTCCAAATAAATTTGCTTCGGAATTATACCCTGACTCATTACCTGATTCTTTAATTGCCAAGATAGCATTTTTTAGAGCAAGAGGTCCTTGTTTAAGCATACTTTTAACCATTTCTTTGGCCGATCCTAAAGCTGATTCTTCAGCTATCTGATTCACCAACCCAATTTCTTTAGCTTCTTCAGCTTTTGCAAATCTGCCTGAAAGCGTTAATTCAAGAGCTTTTGCTTCTCCAACCAATTTTGGTAGTCTTTGTGTACCGCCATATCCAGGAATCAGTCCTAAACTTACTTCAGGAAGTCCCAGCAATGCATTTTCAGAAGCAATACGAATATGACAAGCCATTGCGAGTTCACATCCTCCACCCAAAGCATAACCATTAACAGCGGCAATTGCAGGAATGGTCAGGTCTTCCAGCTTCTGGAAAACTCTTTGCCCGCGAAGTGATTTCTTTTTTGCCTCAGAATCTCCCAAAGTGTTTAATTCTTTGATATCGGCTCCGGCTACAAAAGCTTTATCGCCGGCACCGGTTACTATAAGTGCCTTGATTTCTTTGCTCTCTCTGATATGATCCAGCGCTGAATCAAGCTCTTCAAAAACCTGATTATTTAACGCGTTCATTTTGTCGGGGCGGTTTACAGTAAGTACACACACTCCAGATTCATCTACATCCAGAAGTAGTGTTTCAAATGATAAGCTCATGAATTATTCTTTAACTTGTTTCTTTGTACTTGACACGTTTGATACATCATCAGAAAGTTCATCTAAAATAGAATCAAAGTCCAGTTCAGTTTCCCATTCTGTGGTGTACTCAGGTAAGATATCCTGATCTAAGTCGTCAATCAATTGCGAAGTTTCATCCACTTCGGTTAACAAGTTATCTAATTGGAAGCCAATTTCTTCAGGATTACTCATAGTCATAGATTGCTCGTAGATGTATCTGACAGCGTCTTCTATGGTTTCCAAATGAGTTTCACATACCAAATATTTCTCTTTTGCGATCTTAAATTTCTGAAGTCTTTTTTGCATGATCGCCACACGACGTGCTTTTGTACGCTTCAGTTTTTCTGAGTCGATCGTCTTAATTTCTTCTATTTGTCGAATTACTTCTTCTTTAAGATTTGTTTCCAGAGAAGTATTCAGATACACCTCATACCGTTTTATCAGATCCAGAAGTGTGAGATAGTTTCCTAACAGTTCATCAATTTTCTTACCGATATTATCCAGCAATCCCTGCGAACTGTACGGAAGTTTTTCAAAATTTTCCTGCACCATTTTAGCAAGATGCTTAAGTACTAAAAAGCGTTTCTGGCTTGCAGAATCCAGCGATTGAAACAGATCTTTTTCATTACTGGAAGCGTGGCGCTCTTTGATCTTTTTAAGCTCTGTCTTTTTTCTGAAACGAGGCAGCTTAGGAACTATACCTAAGTACATCAGCTCTAAACCAAACACTGTGGTTAGCATCACACTTGAAGCATCTCCAAAATCGCTGATGAAAAAAGCGGTAAGTGTTGCGATCAATAATCCTCCCAGGTTAATGGGATTCATAAATGCTTCGCGAGTATAATTGATGTTTAGTTCGTCTGCTGACATTACTCTTTTTCTGTATCGTTGCCTGGTGATGAATCGGTTTCTTTATTCTTTACCTGATCCTTTTTTGTCCCGATCGTTTTTTCCGTTTTTATTTCGTCTGCGGTTTTTTCGATCTCGGAATAAAGCATCCCCATTTCAGCCTTAACCTGTTGTAAGGTTTGTTTGGCCTTTTGTTTTTTTAACTCAGCTTCGTGCTGTTCATTCTTTATTTCTGTTTCTAATTCAGAATCCTCATCCATGCTATCCATAGCAACATCGAGGCGCGCTTCCACATGAGTAACTTTATCGCGAACTTTTCCCAGAAATTCATCAACTGATTCCAGCAAATTATCCGGATTCATGTTATTGACAGCCTGAGCGATCTTTCCTTTTTGCTCAGCCCTTTTACCGCGCTCTTTTATTTCTTTGATGCGACGGTAATGCTCCTTGTATTCCTGCTTCAGGCGTTCGCGTTCTTCTTCACTTTTGTTACTCATAAGAGTCTCCGTTAGTTTTTCTCTTTATTCCCAACAGATTTTTTCGGAGATTCTTCAGAAACTGGTTCGTCATCTATGTTGATTGAACCGGAAGATTCACCCATTTCAAGCTTGAATTGCTCTACCAATGATTGAGCGCGGATCTTTTCAGCATTCGCTTCAATTTCCATGGTCTCAGTATCAATACCGTCTAAAGCAATTTCCATTCGAGCTTCATTTTTAGCCGTTTTTTCGTTTAGTCGATTGATCATCTCATCATGAGTCTGATCCATGCCACCAACTTCAAACTGCTCTAATGTATCAGCAATTTTGGATTGCCATTCAGCTCGTTCGCTGGCGCGTAAAGCTTCTTTAGCTTCCTGAATTTTGCGATCTTTTTCACGCATGAAAACTTTCTTCACTTTCAGCGCTTTGTCATAAGCTTTTTCAGCAAAAACTAACTGATCTTTTGTGTGCGCAAAATTCTCTTTCGCCTTTTCGAGTTGAAGTGCATATCCCTCAGCAATGTCATCACGATTGGCCTGAATTGCAGATTTGATCTTAGAAGTTAGTTCACCGATCAACTTTTCATTTCGGTTAGACTCCTTCTGAAGCATGATCAAATTAGCTTTAACAGTCGCAATGTTTTCATTCATTTGCGGGATTTGATCGTTCAGATCACGAATGTTTTGCTCTAAAATTAATTTTGGGTCTTCCATGGAGCTTATTACTCCACCAAACATTGATTTTATTGCACGTATGAATCTTTTAAACATGATTTTTTCCTTTTTTTAATGCCCTATGTTCATGAGATACAAATTAACTGATTATTAGTGTAATTCAACATTTTAAAGCCGGAAATCCCGAACCCCGTTTTTGTCAACTACTTTTGTAACCAGAAACTCCTTTTCAGGTTTTGTATCTGAGATCGTTACTGCTCCATACAACTGAGCGGTCACAGGCTCGATCGTGGTTGGCTTGTTCGTATATGCCACTAAAATTGTTTCACCTTTTGTGATTTTATCTCCTACTTTCTTTTTTAGTACAATTCCTGCTTGCGGATCCACGTCATCTTCTTTGACTTTTCGCCCGGCTCCAAGTTCAACAGAAGCGGTACCGATTTCAAAAGCATCCATCTCAGAAATATATCCATCTTCAGATGATTTCAATTCAAACTCAAAATCAGCATTCGGATATTTACCGGGATTGTTGATATATGAAATATCTCCGCCCTGCTCTTCCACAATATCCAGCCACTTTTGAAAAGCTTCTCCGTTTTCAACTTGCTGTTTACTGATTTCTATTCCTTTTTCAACAGAATCTGCTTTTCCGCCTAAATAGATCATAGTTCCGGAAAGCAGGTACGAGATCTCCATTATATCTTCCGGTCCTTCTCCTTTCAGAGCATCAATGGATTCCTCCACTTCAAACCAATTACCGATATTGTAACCCAAAGGCTGTTTCATATTAGTAAGATACGCGATGGTTTCTTTTTCGAATTGCTCTCCAATACCAACCAAAGCCTGAGCGAGTTTAGCGGCATCTTCTTCTGTCTTCATAAATGCACCGGAACCGTATTTCACATCCAGGACCAAGGCATCAATTCCTTCGGCCAGTTTTTTACTCATAATGCTGCCTGCAATTAACGGAATGGATTCTACCGTTGCTGTCACATCGCGTAATGCATAAAGTCTTTTATCTGCAGGAGCAATTTCCTCGGTTTGCCCAACAAGCACGAGGTTCTGTTTTTCCAGAATCTCCTTATAACGTGCAAGATCCACATCCACATAAAAACCGGGAATGGATTCTAATTTATCCAAGGTGCCACCGGTATGTCCAAGTCCTCTGCCTGATATCATAGGAACCGGTACTCCTGCACTTGCTACGATTGGAGCCAGAATTAATGAGAGTTTATCACCCACACCACCTGTAGAATGTTTATCTACTTTCTTTCCGGAAACATGCGAAAGATCAACAACTATACCTGAATGTAGCATAGATTCTGTTAACGCAGCGGATTCTTCATCATTCAATCCATTGAGAAAAGCTGCCATCAGAAATGAACTGATCTGATAATCAGGAATTTCATCAGCAGTATATGAGTCAATTAAAAAACGGATCTCATCCTTAGAAAGAACTTTTCCGTCTCGTTTTTTGCGAATTAGGGAAACTATATTGTACTTTGAATTCATAGTCCAAGTATAGCCAAAAAACTAATATTTCTTCTACATGAAGAGAGATTTTTCATACTTCAATTCCGGAAAAGCTTATCTGCTCTTATTTTTTGGAATCTTATTTACAACAGGATGTAGCTTTAAAACAATAGTTCATCCCTATCCTCAGAAATTAGAAGAAAGCATAAAGAGCTATAAGAACGATATAACGCTCCATAAAGATAGCAAACTTAAATATTTACCAAACAAAGATAATGATGCCGCTTTTGAAGATCTGAATTATAAAGAAGGAACATTTTATGTTGATGCAGGACGTTTTTACCGTTTAAAAAAAGAAGATCAATTTTCAGATCCTGTTACCCGTGTCAGTTTTATTGTCAATTCAGAAGCATATTTTGATGACCAATTGAGAGAAGATGTGTTCAAGGTGACTCTTACCAAAAAAGAAAGTTCAGAGTACAAATATATAGTTACAGGCACTTCTCAAAACGCAACTATAGCAAGATCCGATTCTGCAGTTTTTCAAATTATTGCTAGGGATTTTTGGCCTCCATCAGTGAAGAAAGTAAAATCAGAGGATGGAAATGAATGGCATCATTATCCTTTAGGGGGAAGTTGGGATTTTATCGATCATTTAAATGAAATATTTTTGGTAGTTCAGGGAAGCCCTGTGAAGAAAAGATTGGGAGCGGAAGCTAATTACGGACAATCGTTTACTTTATTATCAAATACTGAACTTTCCGATGAATTTAGATCTGAATTTATAATCGTATTTTTAGGCTATTGGCATCTAACCAACATTCAATATTATTATGAGGAGTGCGATTTTGAAAATCTATCTTCTGATGCCTGCCCGGGATCTGTAATCATTAAATAACCTTTTCACTCAACAGAGTAAATTTGCTGAAAATAATTGCTGATAAAAACATCTATAAGTTAGATCAATTCTTGAACGACAATGTGGAAATAACCACTTTCGATCCAAATGATCCGTTACCGGGCTTAGAAGCATACGATGCCCTCTTTGTCAGAACAGTGACAAAACTCAATTCTAAAACCTTAGAAAAAATACCCGAATCCTTAAAGCTTATTGGAACCGGCTCATCGGGAAGCGATCATATTGAGAGAGAGTATTTCAGGTCAAAAGACGTAGAGGTTATTGATGCTAAAGGATCAAATGCAGATGCGGTTAGTGAATACGTGATCACATCACTTTTGCTGTGGTCTATAAAAAGAGATATTGAGCTATCAGAAATGACAGTTGGAATTATAGGAGCCGGAGCAACAGGAAGTGCCGTTGCTGATCAACTTTCCCGGTTTGAAATTCCTTTTCTAAGTTATGACCCTCTAAGAGAACAAAGAGACAAAAATTTTAGCTCGACTTCTCTTAACGATATTCTTGAGTGTGACATCCTTACTTTTCATGTTCCACTGGAGAAAGAAGGATCTCATTCCACATTTCACTGGTTGGATGAATCTAAACTCTCTGATAATTCTTTTGAACTGATCATTAATGCATCCCGAGGTGGAGTAATTGATGAACTAGCTCTTTTAAATGCAGTTCAGAAAAATACTGTTTCGGATATAATTATAGATGTTTGGGAAGGAGAACCGGACTTTAATACAGCAGTTGCTGAAGAAGCGTTTATAGCTACTCCACATATAGCCGGCTATTCCGAACAAGCAAAACTAAATGCTTCAAGAATGCTTGTTGAACAGTTTTCTGAATTTTTTGATGTAGAAGTTCCCGATTCCTCAATGCTTTACCAGCCAAAAGAAATAGATATAGCTGATTTAAATTATACAGCTTATGAGCTACTTCTAAGGTTACATCCTCTTAGAGAATATGATGCTGATCTTAGAAATCTGAATTTACGCCCTGATAAATCTATTCTATTTCAGAAGCTCAGAACAGATCGTCCTTACAGATATGAATATCCCTACATCAGCCTGAACGAAACTTTGCTGGATGAATTTAATGTGCTTAAAAAGCTGGGTGTTAAACCTTTAACTAATACTTAAGTTCTTTCAAAGATTTGTTTTTGTGATCCGGCTCAGGATCTTCCAGAAATTGAACTACTTTGATTGTTTCTTTCCCTTTCATTATAGCCTTTAGAATACGATGCATACCATCCATCACTCTCCCATCTGAAGAAAGAATAACAGGATATTTAAAACTTGTTTTTTCTGCATATTCAACGTGCTTTGCTATTTCACGAACTGATGGCACATCATCTTTACCCTGAAACCAAAAATTTTTGTCGATATCGTCAATCGACTCGATCATCACTTCTTTTGGTAAATAGTGTTCTGAAATTTTTACGAGTTTATCTACGTCCCATGCCAGAGTATCGCCATTAATTTCTCGAATATGATATTGTTTTCTCATTTATTGCTTTGGTATTTTTATCCAACTGCCAGCAGTGATATTCTGGTCCAATTGAACTTGATTAATAATTGCTATGTCTAACGGTTCAATATTCATCGGCAGATTTGAAGGCAGAAAACTGGAAAAGGAACCTGATCTTGTCGTTTTTACCAGTTCCAATCTTACAGGATTTATATTCAGAATTGACGAGTCAGTAAGTCGGTCAAAACCATCAGGAACTGTGGTAAATTGTTGTTCATATTCGCCGAACTGCTGAGATGTTGTATAACTCAAAAACCTATATATATTTCCATTATAACTCAGAGCCGTGATATCTATGGTCAATGAAGTTCCGTCTTCCTGTTGGAGGTTAGCTTCAGCTTCATATCCATTCAAACCATTCGGGTTGGTTGAGTTTTGCTGAGTGGTGTTTACTCCCTCCTGATTCAAAAACTCTCTTACAGAAGCTTCGGGAGTTGAATTCTTGCTGTCTATTGAAAACTGAACAACCGCGTCCTGATTTTCATTTACCAATATAACTGCTGATGCCTGATTAATTACACTAAACCCTGAGGGGACCGGGAATTGAAATTTCAGATCCGGATGATAAAATATTCCATTCCGTTCAAACCCTTCTCTTGGGTTGGGTCCATACATGATATTATCAATCATGTTTAAATACTCTTCATTATCAACGATAGTTTGTTCATATCCTTTTTGAGCCCATTCAGCCGCTAGTTCAGGAATATTCTTTTCTCTTTCACCGGGATCAGGGTGTGAAGATAAATGCGAAGGGATGCTCTGACCTGATTTTTCGGAAATTCTTTTTAGGGAAGTAAAAAACTCTCCTCCTTCCGCAGCTTTATATCCTTTCATTGCAGAATACTCAACCCCAAGTTGATCAGATTCCCTTTCGTCATCCCTGCTGTAACTCAGAAATAATAATTGTGCAGTTTGGCTACTCAACTGTAAAATATTACCCCCATCTAAACCAACGGACTCTCCAAGAACAGCTCCTCCTATAATTGCCAATTGGCCAAATTGTTGTTCAGCGGCTCGTTGAGATGCATGTCTTGCTGCTACATGACCGATTTCGTGTCCAAGTACTACCATTAATTGAGCTTCATTTTCAAGATGAGCCAATAAACCTCTGGTTACGTAAACGTATCCTCCTGGAAGCGCAAAAGCATTTACTACCGGGCTTGCAAGCACTCTGAAAGTAAAATCAGTGTTTTTATATTCTTCCGGTGTGTCTTCTCTACTAAAATGGCTAACCTCGAGCAATTCATTTCCAAGCTTACTTACATAGTTCGAAAGCTCTTCGTCATCGTACAAACCATATTGTGCAATTATTTCCGAATCAGCTTCTTTTCCTAATTTCAGTTCCTGCTCCCATGAATATCCATATGCTCTTTTATTCCCGGAAACCGGACTGGTTTGAATAGAAACACAGCTTGGTAAAACAAGTGCTGTAACTACTATTAATATTGTCGTTTTAATAAATGAGTCCATGAGTCTTTTATTAATTTTAGCCTATTATATTTACTTCCGGTACAAGCGAGATATTAAATTTCTCTTTTATTGAAAGGCGAATTTCTGTCGCTAAGTTCCATATTTCTTCTCCGGTGGCATTCCCATGGTTCACAAGCACTAACGCTTGTTTTGTATGTACACCTGCCTCCCCCATCCTTTTGCCCTTCCAACCCGCTTTATCGATTAACCAACCCGCAGGAATTTTAACCTGTCTTTCAGTAACAGGATAGCCGGGCAAATCGGGATAATCTGCTTTCAACTGGTCAAAAAGTTGTACAGAAATAACCGGATTTTTAAAAAAGCTACCGGTATTACCTATTTTTTTGGGGTCGGGAAGCTTGCTTTGTCGGATTTCAATTACACAATTACTGATATCCTTGATACCGGGATTCTGAATTCCTTTATCTTTGATTAAATCAGCAAGGGCTTTATAAGAAGTATTTACTGTCGGGTTCTTTGTCAAACTCAGAGTTACAGAAATAATAACTGCTTTCCCTTTTAGTTCTTTTTTGAAGACACTGTCTCTGTACCCAAAATTACATTCGGTTTTGTTAAATGTCCGGATTTCATATGTTTCAAGCATGAAAGCTTCCAGACTTACAAAAACATCCTCCAGTTCAACACCATAAGCTCCGATATTTTGAATGGGAGCTGCTCCAACTGATCCCGGGATCAGTGATAAATTTTCGATCCCTCCTAGTCCATGCTGTACACAAAATAAAACCAGTTCGTGCCAATTTTGTCCGGCAGCTACTTTTAACTCTGTATCGGATAAAAAGTCTATTCCTTTGAGACCATTATAGATGACCAACCCATCAAAATCTTTTTTGAAGAGTATATTACTCCCTCCACCCAGTATTAATATCTCCAGGTTTTTTTCTTGAGCAAATTGTACAGCTTTTTCTAATTCACTAAGTGAAGTGATTTCTACAAAATGAGACGTTTTGGAAGAAACACCCATTGTATTGAATGTACTAAGATCAAAATCTTTGTGAATACTTAGTTCAGTAGGCATCAGAGTTAATCTTTTTTGTCAGAGGTTTCTTTTTGATCCTCTGTTAACTTCACCCGGACTTTTTTGATCCTATTATTTTGAACGGAATGAACTGTGCATTCTAATCCTTTATAAGTAACTCTTTCCCCGACTGTAGGCAGGCTTTCGGTGAGATGATAGATCAAACCACCCAACGTTTCAAAATCATCATTTTCTGTACTTAATTCCAGGTTTACAACATCCTCCATATCATCAAGATCGATTTGAGCATCAAAAATATAGATCCCGTTCTTAAATTGAGTATATAATTGTTGATCGTCAGACGATTCATCAGTGATATCCCCAACCAACTCTTCAAGAATATCATCCATAGTAACTATTCCTTCCGTTCCTCCATATTCATCTACAACGACTGCTATATGAGTTTTCTCCTGCTGAAAGTCTCTCAATAGATCATCCAGCTTTTTGGTTGCTGGAATAAACAAGGCATTTCTGGATATAGTCTTCCAATTAAATGAGGGCTCCTCTCTCTGATCATTCAGGTATGGCAAAATGTCTTTTGCATAAATTACTCCAAGAATATTATCAAGATCATTTTCATACAATGGCATCCTGGACAATGCTTTATCCTGAATTGTCCCCAAAATATCTGAAAGCGAATCCTGAGTTGAAACAGCAATGATATTAACGCGAGAGGTCATGATCTCACGTACTGTAATATTCCCGAATTCGATCACATTTTCAATAATTTCCCTTTCGTCTTCTTTTATCGACCCATCCTGTTCACTCACCTCAGCCATCGTTCTTATATCATCTGTAGTCATTTTATTAGAAGGCTTTGGCAGATACTTTTCCATAAAAATAGTGCTGTCAGCAATTAATTTTGAGAATGGTTTTAGCATCAAAAACAGAACATAGATAAATGTACTCCATCTTCTTGAAACTGTTAAAGGATCATTGATAGCGATTATTTTCGGTGTGATCTCACTGATGATCAGGATCATAAACGTCAGTACTACTACTTCGGCAGTAAACACAACTACTTCCGACAAACCAAAATGAGCAACAAAAGAGCCTGTGATCACGGCCGCCATTACTGATGCAATAATATTCGCAAATGTATTTCCGATCAAAATTGTAGCCAACAAACGACGTGGTTTATCCAGCATTGTTAAAATACGGGAGTCGGCTGCGTGAGGAAGCGCTGCGTTTGTAAGGCTTTCAAGTCTTGATGAAAGAGAAAAGAATGCAACTTCAGATCCTGAAAATATAGCTGAAACTGCTAAACCGATGATCATTACAACAAACTGAATCGAGATCACAACATAATCTATCTCTGAAGAAATAGTAGGGACTGTAAAGTCTATTAAGGATGCCAGAATAAAACTATGTAACTCGATGAGTGTGCTCAATTATGTAATATTTTAATTGATGGGAATTTAACGAGGAGAACACTTCCTAACAAAATAAAAAAAGCGGTGAAAGTTTGACCTTGCACCGCTCATATTATTTCGATAAAAAATCAGAATGGAAGGTCATCATCCATATTATCAAAATCTTTGCCAAGTTCCACATTACTGGACATTGGTTGATTCTGATTTCCGGAATTTTGATTACCACCTTGGTTACCGCCACCACTTCCACTGCCTTTGCTGTCCAGCATTGTCATTTGGAGTGCTTTAATTTCAGTAGTATATCTTTTTTGACCCTGATTATCTTCCCATGATCTTGTTTGAATAGGACCTTCAATATAAACCAACGATCCTTTAGTTAGGTATTGCTGACAGATTTCAGCTAATCTACCCCACGCAACCACGCGATGCCATTCAGTTTTTTCCTGTTGCTCGCCATTACTATCTTTATAACGCTCGCTTGTAGCTATACTTAATGTTGCAACAGCTGTGTTTGCTTGCGTGTATCTTACTTCGGGATCTTGTCCCAGTCTTCCGATTAATTGTGCTTTATTTAGTGAACTCATTACGTATTGGATTAAGTTATTTTGTTTGTAAAGTAAGACAAGCTCAGAAGAATTCCTTACAAAAAAACTTTTAAAAAAATCCTCATTTATAAAATAAATGAAAATCTTTACTCTGTTCTTACCAACACTAGATTATTGTTATCAGATTGAGTTATAGCAGTAAAAAAGTCACGAAAATCATCATAAGAATCAGCAGGTAGTCTTTTACTGGTAATCATCAATTTTCTTGTTAACACTACTTCTCCTTCTTCTGACATCGAGTAATCCACAGAGTAATTTCCAAAGTTTTTATCTACCCTGAAATTTTTTGGAATAGACTCTATCTCATAGCCACTAGGCAGCTCAAATACTGAAATATCTTCTTCGGTAAACAAATAAGGAAGCCATATTTCCTGATTCCTTTTTTCTTGAACTTCCGGTTTAAAGTACCATGCATTTAGTTTATTTAATGGTACAAATAAACGTGAAGATGTTTGGGACACATAGTCTTTCAGGTTTAGTTTAAAGAAATATGATGATTCGTCCTTTGAGTTCACAATATTATCAAAACTGGCTTCAACGATGTTGAAATCATTAAAGTTTAACTGCCGGGTTAACCACTCTTCTCTTGCTTTCTCAGAAATAGGTTTTAATGTATTTAATATATCTCCTTGTATAATTCCTTTTGTCTTTCGTGTAGCTTCAAGTTCTGCGGTACCATCAGCATCTATTTTTATTTTAGAAAGTGTTGCTGATACATTTTCTGCTTCAGAACTTTCCGGAGTTTTAATAATCTCTCCACCATTTTCGCTGATCATAAGCGCTTCTTTTCCTTCATTTCCACCACCAATATGTCCCGGAGGATAATACTTACTTGTACATTCTAACCATATAACTTCACCATTTGAGAGTTCTACTCTGAGAATTACATGATTAAACTGGTTGCTTGAAAATTCTGAAATCATTGGTGGTGAGGAAATCCCATTTCGGATCAAAACAGCATTTGATTTAATACCGGCTTCCTCCAGAATGGCCAGCATATAGTTTGTTAATGCTTTACAATCGCCGTATTCGTTTTCATATACATATTCTGCAGGAAACGGCTTCCAGCCTCCTAAACCAAGCTGAATACTTACATATCTTGTCTTGGTCTGAAGATAATTATACAAAGCATATACAATTTGTTTTTCATCTGTAAGCCCCTCAATTTTACTCAGAACTTCTCTTTTGGCTTCATTTGAAAGCACACGACTACCCTCTCCTAACTCATAGTACCATTTTCCAAAATCTTTCCAATTTGATGCATCTCCGTATGAATTTTCTATTTCAAATTTAGTCGGAGCAATCATAACTACCGGAAGTATTTCCTGAGCAGGTGGCCCTAAAACTTCTCGTTCTTTAGCTGTTAAAAAATTGACATCCCATGACAATTCTTTATTACCGTCTACAGAATTAACCTTTACTGTATCTTTTAAATTCTTTGAAAAAAACCTTACTCCATTACCTGTTTTATCAATCACTTTCAAAGAGGCTTTTGTTACAGATTGTCCGGGCATCTGAGGATACCATGTCGGTAGAAACATTGTGCCATCATATTTCATTTTATATTCGAACTCTACTGTATATGGGAAAGAATTATGATAAAGACCTAAAACCTTAACTCTGTTATCAGAGAAAAAACTAAATCCATCACCTGCACTGTAATCAAACGCATCATCCTCTGTAAATGATTTTATTATCTTTCCTTCTTTATCGAGAATATTAGCTTTTATGTATTCAATTTTTCTTAGTTGATCATAAAAAATTACAAGCTCGGCCAGTTCTTTATTACTTTTATCATAAATAGTTTTCGCTTCTTTAACTGTATAGTAGGCAGTACCTTCATCTACAATTTCAACCACCGTTTCACTATTTCTTATCACAGAATGTGCATTCATGCTAAGTATAGTTGAAATAGGTTCTTCCGAAAAATTATGATCTGTAAATATTTCTTTATTACTTGAACAGGAAATCGATACAACAAGTATGGTTAAAAAAAATACTTTTTTCATTCTGCTACCTTCTTAATTACAACGCGTTCCGTATTATCCTTCACGATCCCATCATACATAAACCGAAGTTCGTCGTACTCTGTTGGAAGTAATCTTTTTCGTGAAATTATATAGTCATATCTCACGGTTAATTTATTCCCGGATACCTGAACCAGTCTAACATATCCGCCTGCATTCTTTGTTAATTTATATCCTCTTGATTCAGGATACTCCGCAATTTCCCAACCTTCCGGTATTTCAAAATTTATGATAACTCTTTTATTAAAAGTGTAATCATAGTCAATGGGGTATGTTCTTGTTTTCTTTTTAAAAGGGTTTTCGGTTATCGCTTCAATTAACATTGGGTTCAGGTAAATGACATTTTCCGAATTATCAGTTTCAAGTCTGAAATCAACGGAATAACTAAACTCATTTACAGTTTCTTCATCAACTTGTACTGAATCAATTTTGAGATTATCTGCATTCGTAAAAACAACTTCTTCAACTTCTTTGCTCATTACCGAATCTTCCTGAGACAAAATTTCTTTGTACAAATAACCCAGGTAACCATAGTTTTTAGATTGCAGATTACCAGTAATTTCACCGTCTTCATTAATAGAAACATTTACAAAATTAACTAGTCTGTTATCGCTATTATTTTTCAGATCTATCCATTCGATCTTATTATTTTCATTGATAACAAATCCTTTTCCGTTTATAGCCGATGATGGCAATAAGGTGTAGGGTCTTTTTTCATTTTTAGCGTCCAACAGATACACTTTATCATCAATAACTACTTTAGTAATCGTGTGATTAAATTGATTATCCAGAGGATATATCCCAATGATTTCACCATTGTTGGTAGTACTAATCGCTACCGGTTTTGCATTTATGCCTGCTTCTTTCAGCATTTGAGTTAGTATCAGGTTTATTTCGCTGCCATTACCTGTTCCTTTCTTATATATTTTATCCAGATCTTCCTCTATGTAAAACCTATGATCTTCATTCCAATCCATAACAGAACTTACGTGATCATAGATCGCAATCATTTTATCCAGCTC